>Ga0180009_10001177_pt1 | contig 32623 bp, 23 predicted proteins | sample OS_PC_MetaG_FD_123537 | JGI IMG/M metagenome (GOLD analysis project Ga0180009, IMG submission 123537) | Groundwater microbial communities from the Aspo Hard Rock Laboratory (HRL) deep subsurface site, Sweden - OS_PC_MetaG | ecosystem: Environmental > Aquatic > Deep subsurface > Groundwater...
GAAGAAGATCTTGTCCGCGATGGTTCGCAGGTCGAGCAACCGCGCCAGCGCCTCCCGCACCCGCACGTCCTGGAACAGCGGCCGCTTGTGGTTGAGCAACAGGTAGGACGTACCCGGCGACGAGTGCCGCACCGTGATGAACTCGTTGCGCATGACGGGGTCCTTGAGCACGGTGCCCACATACTGGGCCGGCCTGATGCGGGAGATGAAGTCCAGCTCTCGCCGTCGGGCGAGCTTGAGCGCCGTGTCGGGGCTGGTGACGATCCGGTACAACAGCTGCGCGATACGGGGCTTTTTGCCCCAGTATCTGTCAAAGCGGTTGAGCACGATCTGCTGGCCTGGATCCCACCGCTCGAAGCGGTAGGGGCCGGTGCCGACCGGGCGGCGCAACAGCGGATGCGTGTTGAGGTCGCCCTTGCGCATCAGGTGCTCCGGCAGGATCGGTATGTCGGAGAGCGAGACCAGGAACCACGGCGACACCGACTTGCACACGATCTCGAACTGGTCCGGCTTGACCAGCCGGTAGCTCTTGATGAACGGCTCGAGCGGCGCCCGCGCCGAGACCGCGCGGACCTGGTCATCCATCAACCGGTCGAAGGTGAACTTGACGTCGTCGCCCGTCATCGGCTTGCCGTCGTGCCACAGCACGCCGTGCCGCAGGTAGAAGGTGTAGGTCAGCTTGTCCTTGCTGACATTCCATGTCGAGGCCAGCTCCCCGGTGTAGCGGTAGGCGCGGGGGTCGAGTCGGACCAGCGATTCGAACAGGTTGTGGTAGGCGATGCGGTGGGCCCAGGCGTCGGGCTGGAGCATGCTGAGCAGATGGGCCGGCTCGGTCTCGACGTGGATCCTCAGCCCCTGGGGCGGAGGCGTCCGCTTGCCCCTGTTGGGGCAGCCGAGCATGAGCAGGGCGAGGGCCAGTGGCGCAACGCGCTTCACGATGGCCGATCGTACCGGGTACCTCATCGAGCAGATAGTACCGCGCCCGGGGCGGCGTCCCAACTTTCAGCGCCGGAGCCCGGCGAGCACCGGCCAGCGTCCGTTGTTGGCCAGGCCGCCCACCGACCTGGCGACCACCATGACCTGGATCGGGGCGTAGAGGATGAGAAAGGGCGGATCCTCGTGCAGTGCGCGGTACAGCTGGCGCAGAACACGCAGGCGGTCGCCCTCGGGCGGGGTCGCCCGCACTGCGTCCAGCAGCCGGTCCACCGTGGGGTTGTCGTACCCACCGAGGTTCAGCTGTCCCTGGCTGTGGAGCACTGGTGAGAGATCAGACTCCGGCCGCGGTGCCAGACCGATCAGTGCGATGTCGAACCGACCGCGGCGGAGCTGCGACTTCACGAAACCGAAATCGCCGACCCTCACCTCGAGCTGGACTCCGGCCGCCCAGAACTCGGCCTTGAGCTGCGCTGCCGCCTGCACCATCTGTTTCGCCTCCCGCGCAAGCAGCAGCCTCAGCCGCAGCGGGTGCCCCTGTTTCCTGCGCACCTTCCCCGGCTGCGCCCGCGTCCAGCCGGCGGCATCGAGGAGACGGGCCGCCGCCGCGCGGTCGTACTCGTGGGGGTGGGGCACCGAGCTGTCGTACCAGGAGCTCAGCGGCCACACGGGCGCGCTGACCACCTGTCCCAGGTTGTGACGGATCTCGCGTACCAACCGCGGACGGTCGGTGAGCTGCGCCAGCGCCAGCCGGACCCTGCGGTCTTTCAGCGGCCCCTGTCGGACGTTGAACAACATCAGGCGCATGCGGTAGGGGTGGATGCGTATCGCCTGGAAACGACGCTTCATGCGCTCTCCCTGCACCTGGTCCGGGTAGTAGGCAGGGTGGAGCGTGGGGATGATATCCAGCTCCCCGTTGCGCAGCTGCGCCAGGGCCTTCGCCGGATCTGACACGACGTCGAACACGAGGCGAGCCGCGGCGGCCCTGCGGCCCCAGTAGCTCTCGTCACGTACCAGGGTCAACCGCGTGGCGCTTCGCCCCGGCGGTTCGAGCCGGAACGGGCCGGTCCCCACCGGGGCCCGGTTGAGCTGCGGGTTGGCCAGCCCTCGGCGGTGGTACAGGTGTGCAGGCAGGATGGGCAGGTCTGCTAGCACCGAGGGGAAGAGGTGGTTGCGCCGGCGCAGCACCAGCTCCACCTGGTGGTCGCCCAGCGTACGGACCTCGACCAGCTGCCCCAGCTCGGCATGCAACAGCGAGGTCGACCCGCGCTCCTTGCGTGCACGTTTGAGCATTGTCTCGAGCGTGTACTTCACGTCCGCGCTGGTCAGCGGACGGCGGTCATGGAACCGGACGTTTTCGCGCAGCTTCAACCGGAACCGCCGCCCATGGTCGAGCGTCGCGATCTCATGGGCCAGGAAGGGCTGATAGGCTCCGGACGCGGTGACCACCACCAGCGGCTCGAAGATCGTCCGGAATGCAATGAGCCGTGTCCAGAAGTCCTGCGACAGCAACGGGTTGAGGTTGGGGGGGAGATAGTCTACTTGAACTCTGATCGCATCGATCGGGCGGGACTGCCTGGGCCCATCGGGCCGACTTGCTGGTGGCCGGCCTTGGGACTTGTGCGTCTCGTTGCAGCCCCAGTACAGGCAAACTTGCGTCACCAGGGCGGCTATGATAACTCTGTCACCTGCCAACACTTTTCTCCCAAGAGGGTGGACATGGACATGCGCGCCAGATCGTGGATCGTTTCGCTCCTACTACTTGCAGCGCTGGTGGTGAGTTGTCAATCCAACGACACCGGAGCCGTCATCGGGGACGAGGCCAACCCCATGCCGGGAACCTTGCCCAACATCAAGGTCACGCTTCCTGCCCCGCCCTCCTTCCAGAAAGACCATGCGCCCGAGACCTATCCAGATGGCTGCTACTCGGTCTACGGGCTGAGAAAGAGCATGAAGGACACGCTGAACAAGGTAGCAAGGGTCAAGGGTTTCATCACCGAAGTCTACGAGTGTCCCGAATGCCCCAAGGGCACCGAGTGTCCAGCATGCCGTAAGCCCCACTTCTACCTCTCGGACCGCGCCAACGGTCCCAAGGACCAGGCGCTGATGGTCGTGGACTACCCCAAGGAAGACCCCGAGACCAAGAAGAAGCTCAAGTTCGACGTCGGAGCCCAGTACTATGTGACCGGCACCTTCGCCAAGACATCGGGCACTGGCTTCTCCTCCTCTGACGGCCTGCTGGTCTACTCCGGCGCCAAGCTCGTCAGCGCACCGGAGTAGCGCCACAGCCTACCGGCCCGCCGCGATCAGCGCCAGCAGCTGCTCCAGCCGCGGCAGCGTCTGCGGCGCCAGCGACATGGTCGCGCCCGCCGTAACTCCCTGAGCCCGGCCCCTGGCATCGACGAGGCAGGTCTGATCGGTGCCATCTGCGAGTCCGATCCGGACGCGCAGCCGCACCTGGAGCCTGCGGGCGGCGTAGTCCAGCACCTCCGCGCCACGGAGATCCCGCAACAATGCCGTCAGCTCCGCCAGGTACGTCGTGGGCAGTGGCCTCTGTCCCTTGCCCGACCCACCGACCCAGACCGGCCCGCGTTTTTCGGCCCTCACCGACACCCCCCCGCCCTGCAGGTCGATCTCGCGCAGCGAGGCCTCGTCGAAGCGCAGCAAACGAGGATCCAGGCGACGCCGGGCCAGCAGCCGACACTCCGACTCGCCAAGCTCAAACCATGTGGAGCCCCTGAGCCCATGGCACGGCCCGTGCTCAGCCAGCGTCACCTGCAGGGTCTGGACCTCCTGCTGGATCCCGGCGTCGGCCGACGTCAGCTCCGCCCTGCCGACCGTGACCTTCAGCGTGAGCGAGATCCTCGTTGCGGGAGGTGGCGCGGCGAGGAAGCGCCGCGCGCGCAGGCGGGACAGCAGGTGCAGCAACCGCCCCACCTGCTGCTGGTCCGCGGGCCCCTGCACCGGCCGCACGACGTTCCACCGCCCGTCGTCAGAGCGCTCCAGCACCTCGACCTCCCCTCCCCTCTGCGTCTCGAGGCGGGTGACGAGGTGGCGCGAGAGCTGCATCACCTCGCGCTTCCGAAAGCGGAGCGCGTCGACTCCGAGCAGCTCTGCCGCCCTGCCGGCCTTGACCCACAGCGCGGCGCTGTCGGCGCTGCGTCTGACCGGCACCATGCCCTGCTCGGGTCGGCCGAAGTCCAGGGCTTCCTCTGCCCCCTCCTCGCCCAGCAACAGGATACGGCCGCCGCCGCCCTGCCCTGCGCCGCCCACGCGGGACGCCGTCACCTCGGCCAGGGATGCGACCCACTGCCGGATGACCTCGGCGTCAGCCGGGAGCCCGCCGATCTGCCAGGCGCCTCCCCGGCGCGCGAGCTCCAGCTGCCGCCCGCCAGGCGGCGTGACCTGGATCGTCTTGAGCTGCGCCTCCCGCTTGCGGGTCAGCTGCCGATCCCACAGCGAGGCCATCCGCGCGCCCTCGAACGGTTGCAGGTCCCGCGCCTCGACACAACAGGTGACGCTGCCGCGGCCAGAGAGGTCTGCCACCGATACGACCCGCTCCGCCGCGCGCCCCGGGCAGACCTGCCCCACCCGCAACGCCACGCGCCCGGTGGATCCCGCCACGGCCATCCGCAGCTCTACCTGCAGCGGCGTGGTCCGCGACAGAAAGCGAGTCGCCCTGAGCCCAGCGACAGCCGCGAGCAGCCGGCGCATCGGTGCTGGCGCCGCGCGCACCGCGAGTCCGTCGCTGTGGACCTGCCACCCCATCGAGCCGCCGGACAGCGTGAGCCGCGCCCCATCCGGGTGCTCGATGTTGATGCGCTGGATGGCGCCGCGCAGCCGCACCAGATCGCGGTCCCTCAGCGCATCGGCGTCGAGATCCGCGGCTTCCCACAGCTCGCGGTCGACCACGACGACCGGCCCGGTCGAGTCAGCGCCGGGTGCGGACAGGGCCAGATAGACGCCACGGCCCGACGGATCAAGGCGTCCGAGCTCCAGCCGGGCCAGCAACCCGGCCGGGCCGTGCAGCTCCACCATGGCCTGCGGCGGGGCCAGACCCAGCTGACGCCGGTTGCTCTGCGGCGTCACCGACCGTAACCGCTCGACAAACTCGAGCGCGGCCAGGATCCGCTGCACCGCCTCCTGGTCTGCGCGAGCGGATACGGGCGAGCGCAGGCGCCAGGCGGCCCCATTGCGTACCAGCTCCAGCGCCGGCTGCTGCCAGTGGGCCAGCCGGATCCGCGAGACCTTCCACTGCGGGAAGTCAGGAAGCAGCCGCTGCGCGACGTCGGGATCGGTAGCATCCATGAACGGACGCTCGAAGAGCATGATGTAGCCACCGAGCCCCAGGGCGGCCAGCGCCAGCAGTGCCAACGTCCTGGGCCTCATCGCCGGCGCCTCCACCACACGAACAGTCCCACCAGCAGACTGGCCGAGGGCAGCGCGACCACGCTGATCAGGAAGACCCGGGTAAGCTGCCGCTCGTCCAGCGTGAGCTGGAGCTGCTCCGGGACCTTGGGGCCGGTGGCGACACGGGATGCGCTGCCATCCAGCCAGCCCAGGGTGGCGAGAAAGAGATCCCGGTTGTGGTCGCGCACCACGAGACTCCCCATGCGGCGATTGATCACACCTCGCTCCGTGCCGAGGACCGCGATGCGGGCGGTTGGCCCCGTCGCCGCGACCGCCACCGTGACCGGCCCCGGCGTGTCGACGGCCCGGTCCAGCCGCAGAGGTCTGTCGCCCCGCAGCGAGGCAAGATCCGTCTCGGCCCAGCCCTCCGCGCTGGTGCGAACCAGCGCCTGGCTCTTCACGCCGGGGCGCTGCGCAGGCACGGGGCGGACCTCCCGCACCAGCGGCCAAACCGTGATGCGACCGCTCATCGCGCGAGCGATGGGGTGATCCCCCACGTAACCATCGCGTGTGGCCCAGGTCATCAGCGGTTGCTCGCCCGGCACGGCCAGGCTGTCCACCGCGATGTTGTCCATCACCCGAATCCCCCACGCCGTGAGCAGCTCCTCCAGGCCCACCCGTCGGTGCCCCGTGACCTTGCGGTCCAGCACCGGGCCCAGCAGCACCATCAGCCGCCCGCCCCGGCGCAGATACCGGTCGAGCGCGTCGGTCTCCGGCGCGGCGAACGCCTGCTGCGGCCCCCCGATCACCATCACACGGCACGCGCGCGAGTTCGCGAGCAGGTCGGCGCTGCCCAAACCTCGCACCCTGTAGCCGTCTCGCTTGACCTCATCCGCGATGTAGCCGTACCCCGCGTCGGCGTAGCTGTCTGTCGGCGCCTCGCCATGGTCTCGGGTGAAGCAGACGGTCGATTGCGCCCGACTGGTGACGGCGACCAGGCCCTCCAGCAGAGCCCCCTCTCCCCTGTAGGCGGCCAGCCGTCGTCGCCCGGCCTCCATCCGGTACTCGGCCATCGACGCCGACGCCACGAACTTGCCACGTCTGCCCGACGCCACGACCACTCCCCCCTCCTTCAGATCCCTGCGGTTGACGTCGTACTTGTCGGCCAGCATCTCCGCGCGGACCGGATCGAGGTCGGGATCGACATACTGCACCGTGACCAGGGGCGAGTGGCGGGAGATCCTGCGCACCAGCTCTCGGGTCTCGGGCAGCAGCGAACCGGGCAGTCTGTCCGGCGGCACCATGAAGACGACCAGCTCCACCGGTCGCCGGATTCCCCGTACGAGCTCGATCGTGCGGGGCGAGAGCATGTGGATCCTGCGGGGAGTCCAGTCGGCTCGATGGTAGTGCCGACCCGAGAGGTAGTTGGCGAGCACCAGGTTGAGCAGCAGCAGGACGAGCCCCACAGTCACGCTGATCCCTCGACGGAATTTCCGCTGCTTCATCCCGCAGATGAGCCGCCGCCCGGCGCTCCGCAGCGAGCTCAGCGCCATTTCTTGGCCTCCAGCGCCTTGGTGGCGGCGGCGAGGCAGAAGACCACCAGGCTGAGGTAGAGCACCAGCCTGCGACTGTCCACGATCCCGCGGGCGAACTCGTCCATCTGCTCGAACAGGTTGACCTGCTCCAGCAGCGAGCGCAGCAACGGCCGGGTAACGAACAGCTCGAGGGCTCCCAGCAACAGTAGCAGTGACAGGATGGTGAAACTCAACACGGCCGCCACGATCTGGTTGCGGCAGAGCACCGAGGCCAGCAGGCCCACGGCGATGCACGCGCTGCCCACACCGATCGTGCCGAGATAGCCCGCCACGACCGGACCCCAGCCCAGCTGGACCGGCGAGACCAGCGAGGCAACGATCACCACGTAGACCAGTGTGGGCAGCCAGAGGAACGCGTAGAACAGCAGGGCAGCCAGATACTTGCCCAGCACGACCTCCGCCTCCGAGACCGGGGCGGTCATCAGCGACTCGACCGTGCCGCTGCGGCGCTCCTCGGCAACCAGCCGCATCGTGATCACCGAGACGATGAAGATGACGAACAGCCAGTAGAGGAAGGTCCCGCCGAAGAAGTACTGCATCACCGCGCCGTGAGGGCCATCGGGGCGGTTGACCAGCTGCACGTAGATGTAGAACGAGTAGCCCTGGACCAGCAGGAACAGCGTCAGGACCACCCACGCCAGCGGCGAAAAGAAGTAGCTCGCCAGCTCGCGGCGCATCAGCGCGGCCACTCGACGCAGGACGTTCAACAGGCGCCCTCCCCCTCGACCGTGACCCTGGCGAAGACATCCTCCAGTGACGAGGATTCCAGCCGCAGCTCGCGTAGGGCCATGTCGGCGCCCAGCGCCGCCGTCGCCACCGCCTCGCAGCTGTCGGCATCCAGCGTGCCGTGGAGGCGCAGCCGACAGAGCTCCTCGTTCTGCTCCAGCAACTCCACCCGCTGGACGCCGGCAACGGCGCCAAGTGTGGAGCGTGCCAGCTCCACGCCTCCGCGGAGGCTGACCAGAATCGTGGCGCCGCCGGACCGAAGCTCCTCCACCGCCCCGCAGGCCACCAGTCGACCATGGTTGATGATCGCCGCACGGCTGCAGACCGCTTCGACCTCGGTGAGGACATGTGTCGAGAGCAACACGGTGTGCTCTCCGCCCAGTTGGCGGATCAGCTGACGCATCTCGCGGATCTGGTTGGGGTCGAGGCCCACCGTGGGCTCGTCGAGCACAACCAGCGGTGGATCACCCAGGAGCGCCGAGGCGAGTCCGACCCGCTGGCGGAAACCGCGCGACAGGGTCCCGATCACCTGCCTCCGCACAGATCCCAGGCTGCAGAGATCGACCACCCGGTCGATCTCGCGCTTGCCGTGTCGCCGGCTCAGTCCGCGCAGGCCGGCCCTGAGGCGGAACCACTCCGTGACCCGCAGCTCGGGGTAGAGCGGTACGCCCTCGGGCAGATAGCCCAGACCCTGCCGGATCGCGCGACTGTGGCGCTGCACCTCGCGGCCGTCGACCCACACCTCCCCCGAGGTGGGGGGCACGAAACATGTCAACACACGCAGGCAGGTGGTCTTGCCGGCGCCGTTGGGTCCCAGCAGGCCCATCACCTCGCCCCGATTCACCTCGAAGCAGACCTCGTCCAGCGCCACGGCCCCGGCATAGGTTTTGCGCAGCCGGTCGAACCGGATCATGGCGTGCCGCTGGATGCTCCCACACCGACCCCCTTGCCGCCTTCCGCTGGCGGAGAGGTCCGCTGCGGGAGGGTCGGGGCCGACTCGGGGGAGGGCTGGGGTGCGCTGCCGATGGCCTGAAGGCTGAGCTGGATCAGCCGGCGCTCCTCGGCATCCTTGGTCTTCTTCAGCAACGCACGAAGCGGTCCGGCCCCCTCGGCCAGCCGTTGCTGCCCCAGCGAACGGATCACCGCCAGCCGCACCTTCCGGCTGCGGTCCGTCAGGGCAAGGCCCAGCGCCTTGGCCGTGGCCTCGTCCCGGGCGTCCCCCAGCCCCTCGGCCGCGCGGACTCGACGGTCCTCGTCCTTGACCAGACCGAGGGTGCGGATCAACCGGGTGCGGGTCAGCTCGTAGCGGAGGTAGGACTTCTTGGCTCCCTCGACATCCTTCTCCTTGAGGTAGAGGCCCGCCAGATCCTGGTAGGCGGAGAGTTGGTCCGGGTCGAGGGCGACGGCCTGCTCCAGCGCCTGCCGCGCCTCACGCAGCCGTGTGGCATCCTCCAGGCCGATGGCCAGGGCGCGATACCCCTCCGGGTCCGAGGGCGCGAGCTCGATCACTTTCTGGAACGCGTCAACCGCCCTGCCATGCTGTCGCATGTCGCCGTGGGCGGAGCCAAGGCCGAGGTAGCAGCTCGCGACCAGCTTGCCGGCCGGGTCAGCCTCGATCGCCTGACGAAATACCGGGATCGCCCGGGCCGGCTGTCCGGCGCGCAACAAGCTCTTGGCCTGCTCGAAGTGGATCTTTTGCGCAAGCGGACCGCTGGAGGGGACATTCGGCGGGGGAGGCTTCTTTGCCTTCCCGACACGGGTCCTGTCGTCGCCGCGGTCGCGTTTCTTCGGACAGGCCACGAGCAGCACCGCCAGCACCAGCAGCCAGCAGACTGCAGTCCGGCGGGGCGGGCGGGCGGAGCATACAATCGCCGGGAACACCGTCCGGTGGGGCCGATGTGCGCAGCAGGAAGAGAAGATCCTCATTGGCTCCCGGCCGACGCCGCCTGGCAGTCGGCGGACACCACCGACCGCGTGAGCGGTAGCGTGATCTCGAACAGCGTCCCCTCGTTGGGGCCGGTGCGGTAGGTGATCTCCCCCTCGTGCTCCCTGACGATCCGATGCACGATGGCCAGCCCGAGGCCGGTCCCTTCCTCCTTGCCCGCCGTGGCGAAGATCTCGAACAGTCGACCCTTGAGCTCACTGGGCACGCCGAAGCCGGTGTCCTGGAAGGTGAAGACCAGCTTGTTGTCCGCCGGGGTGGCATCCACGGAGATGGTGAAGGTCCCGCCCGCCGGCATCGCCTCAGCGGCGTTGCGGGCGATGTTCTGAAACACCCGCCGAAACTTGGTCTCGTCCAGGAAAGCCACGCCCTTGTAGGTCTGCCGCACCGCCAGAGAGATCTTCTTGCCCGAGAACTCGTGGCGCAGATGCTCCTCCATCTCGGCGATGAACTTGTGCAGGTAGACCTTGCGGATCAGGATGTTGGACTCGCCACGGGCGAAATCCAGCACCTCGCGGGTCATCGCGGACATCACATCGAACTGCCTGAGGACCTGTTCGACATACTGGTGCCGCACCTCCGGGTCGTCGCTCTGGGCCATGAGCTGCGCATAGCCCGAGCTGATGGTCATCGGCGTCTTCAGGTCGTGGAGCAACCCGGCGAGCATCTGGCCGATGGAGGCAAGACGGCTCTGCTTGAGCTGCTCCTCGTTGGCCCTGGCCAGCTCGATGGCGCGGGCGACGCGTCCCGCCACCAGTGTCAGCAGGGTCTGGTCATCCTCGTCGAACTGGTCCTTCCCCAGCTTGTTCAGCAGCTCGATCGCGCCGAGCATCTTTCCCTGGCCGGCGAGCGGCACGCAGAGCAGGGTCCGGGGGAAGAACCCGATCCGGGCCGCGAGCTCCCGGTTGTGCCGCGGGTCGCTCTGTGGATCGTTGATGATCAGCGGCTCGCCGTGCGCGGCGACCCACCCGGCGATCCCCTCTCCCACGGCCACCGACTGCTCCTTCACCATCTCGCCCTGGGTCCCCAGTGCGGCGGAGAAGTAGAGCTGCTCGGTCTTCTCGTCCATCAGGAGAATGCTGGCCGCCTCGGCACCGATCAGCTCCGTAGTGCGGGCCAGCAAGCCGTCGAGCAGCTCGTCGAGCGAGGAGGCGATGCTGGTCTGCCGTTCCACCTCGAGCAGCAGGTCCAGCTCCCGCATGCGGCGCTCGAGCTTCTCCTGGGTCTCGAGCAGGCGCTGGTTGTTGCGGACCACCGACAGGTAGAGCTGGCTGTTCTCGATGGCGATGGCCGTCTGACTGACCAGCGCCTCCAGCAGCTCCTCGTCCTCGGCGGTGAACACGCCGCCCCGCTTGTTCAGGACCTGCACCACGCCGATGATCTGGCCCTGGTTGTCCTTCATCGGCGTGCAGAGGATGGACCGGGTGTGGTAACCCGAGCGCTGGTCCACCTCCTTCTGGAACCGCGCGTCCTGGTAGGCATCCTCGATATTGACCGCCTCACCGGTCCTGGCCACCCAGCCCGCGATCCCCTCCCCCAGCTTGAGACGGATCTCCTTGATCTCGTCGGCCTGCAGCACCCTGGTCCAGAGCATCGTCCGGCTGTCATCCATGACGTACAGAGTCGAGCGGTCTGCATCCATCAGCTCGGTGACCTTGCCCACGATGAGATGCAGCAGCCGGTCCAGATCGAGGGTGGATCCCACCGCGCGTGCGATCTGCTGGATCGAGCGGAACTTCTCCCGCTCGCGCTCTAGCTGCCTCTCGGTGTCCATGGCCGGAACAAGAAACCTTGCAGTTAGCTCACCATGAGGTAATCATGAGATAAAACCAGAAGCAAGAGCCTTCAGGTGAGCACAATGAGACTGAGCAAGGCATGGATCGTCGTTCTGGCACTCGTGAGTGGTTGCAGCGACGATTCCAACAATCCGCTGGTTGATGGACCGATGCAGGATCTCTTGCCCCAGTTCGAGGGTATCGTCCCCACGGACATGCCGCCGCCGCCGCTGGACTCCATGCACCTCGAAGGCACAACGCCCGGAGACGGGAGCTCGGACGGTTTCATCCCCGCTCCGGCCAAGTGCGGGGGGACCGCCACCGTATCGCTGCAGGAGGTCGCCACCGGACAGCCGGACTACCTCTCGGTGAAGAACACGGGCGGAGCAGCAGTGAATCTCACCGGGTTCCAGCTGGTGATGGTCGGCATCGACCCGGTGACCTACACCTTCCAGACTGGCACCTCCATCGCGGCGGGCAAGACCACCTACGTCTTCGAATACAGCTACGGACAGGCGGGCGACATCATGACAGGTGCGAACATCCCGTTCTACGACGCCCTGGACTCCAACTCGGTGGCGCTGTACGACTCGGCCGGCCATCTGCTGGACTTCGTCTCCGTCGGGGACACGGTCGTCGGCCTGCCCTCCGGCGCCTCCGCGACCAACATCGCCTGGCCTGCCTCGTTCGACCCCGACAAGCAGAGCTTCCAGCGCACGGGCTACGTCGGCAAGTGCCCCGGCTTCAAGGCCACGGACTGGGCCCCCAAGGCGATCACGCGGCCGCCGGCGCCCTGACGGCAGAGGTCGGGCTCTCCAGTCTGAATCTGATCTGAGCAAGTCTGTTCCCCGATGAGGATGAGATCGTCGCGACCCATCGGTCCCGGCAGCCCACGAACTTGCTTTGTTCACACGCCGTGCTATGTTCACGAAATCGTGAACATGGGGCGTTTCGTGAACAAAAAGGCATCCCCACCCTCCAGCCAGAAACGCTTGCTCCTGGCCACCCTGGCAGAGATCCTCCGCGATGTAGGCTGGCTTGGCGAAGCGCAGGCGAGCGCCACCGACCGGCCCAGCGCGGACGGCGCCGATGCGGTGGTGCACCTCGCAATGGACAAGGGTCGCGGCGCAGAGCTTCGAGTCCACGTCAGCAAGGACCTTCGCCCCGGGGCGTTCTCGGCCTGGGCCGAGCGTCGGCGGCCCGCTTCGAAGAAGGCCGTAGTTCCCGTCCTCGCCATGCCGTTCGTCTCGTCGCGGCTCGCCGATCTCTGCCGGGAGGCGGGGTGGAGCTGGTACGACCTGGCGGGCAACTGCCGGATCGACGTTGCTGGGCTCTTGCGCATCGAGCGTAGCGGCCTCACTCCGGTTCGGCGCCCGCCACGCCCGGCGGCCAACCTCGGCACCACCGCAGCCGCCCGCGTGCTCCGCGCTCTGCTGAGCCCGGCCCACGCAGGTTGGAGCTGGACGCAGCGCAGCCTGCAGGTAGAGACCTGCTGGGCCAAGGTGGAGGGGGACCAGCCGGTCAGCCTCGGTCTAGTGAACAAGGTGATCCAGTTCATGCGCGACGAGGGGTACGTCGAAGGAGCCGGCAGGCGCGGCTTGCGCGTTCGTGATCCCGGCGGCCTGCTCGCGGCCTGGAGCAAGGCCTACCGCTTCGAGCGACACGAGCGTCGGTCGTATTTCACGCTGCTCAAGGGAACAGCGCTGCACGAGGCTCTGTATCGCGTGGAGCTCGAAGCCGGCGGCATGGCGGCCTACGCTGCGTTCTCCGCCGCCGCGCGTCAGGCGCCCCACGTGCGTCAGCCCAAGACGTGGCTCCATGTCGGCGCGGCGTTCCTTGACTCCTTCGTCCAGCATGCGCAGGCGAAGGAGGTCGACACCGGCGAGAACCTGGTGGTGCTCGTCCCTGATGACTCGGGCGTCTTCGTTTCGTTCGAGGCGGACGCATACGTCGGCGAGCAGCGACTGCACTGCACCGATCCGGTGCAGACCTATGTCGACCTCATGCACTGCGGCGGGCGCGGCGAAGAAGCGGCCAAGGCCGTGCTGGAACAGAAGGTCCTTCCCCCATGGAAGGCCTTGGCGTGCATATGACTGGCGAGCCTCGCACGCAGCACGACTATCGAGCCCGCGAGGTCGAGGCTGCGCGCCGCGAGCTCGTCGATCTCGGACAGGTGCTGGGTTCCTGGTTCGAAAGCAGCATCGTCGTCATCGGCGGCTGGGTACCGGATCTGCTCCTCCCCGACGCCGACGAGCCTCACATCGGCAGCCTGGACGTCGACCTGGCACTGGACCCGGACAAGCTCCGCGAGGGGCGCTACGCCGAGATCGTGAAGTCTCTCCTCAGCACGGGGCGCTACGAGAAGACCGAGGAGCCGTTCAAGCTGCACGCCAAGGTAGATCTCGGCGACGGGCTGCCGCCGATCGTGGTTGACGTCGAATTTCTCAAGCCCGCGGAGAAGCGCCGCAAGCGCCGCAAGCCGCGGCTGGTGCCTGATTTCCGCCCGCTCGATGCCGACGGCTGCGCCGCTGCCTTCCTTCAGCCCGAGCGAGTGCCAATCGACGGTCGGATGATCTCCGGCGCCGAGAACCGAGTTCAGGTGCTGGTCGCGGCCGTCCCGGCCTTCCTGATCATGAAGGCCTATGCACTGGCTGGTCGCGACAAGCCGAAGGACGCCTACGACCTCTGCTTCTGCCTGGACAACGCGCCTGGCGGCATCGAGGCCCTGGCGCGCGTCTGGCGCGAACGGCGCGACAGCCCTCTCGTGGCCGCCGCCATCGAACATCTCCGGGTGAAGTTCGCGGCGGTGAGCTCCTTCGGGCCACGGCAGGTCGCCCTCTTTCGCGAGGCGGCCTCGCGCGAGGAGCAGGAGATGCACGCCCGTCGGGCCTTCGAGCTCGTCGCTCGATTTCTCGAGCTGATCGGCTGACGGTCATGCCCTCAGCTTCGATCGCAGGACCCTGCTCCTCTCGGATCGGAAGAGTCCGGACTTGACTTGAAGGCAGAAACCGCGTCTGATCCTGTCTCCCCAGAGACAAAATCGACCATGTGTTACGAGAATAAGACTTCGTTTGTGAATCGGTGTACTTACCCCCCCCAGGAAAACTCTGTAATTTCAGTTAGTTACCCCCCCCCCCCAAAAAAAATCTCCCGTAATTTCGACAGGCTACGATCAACCCGGCCTTCCGCTTCTACTGTCGACGGGACAGAGCTGGCGATGACGGCAGGTCCGCCTGGACGACGTAGCCAATCAGAGCTCCTCGCCCGAGGCCCGGGCTCGGCAAGTTGGCCGGCCAGCGCCAGCGCTCGCGTTGGTGGCTCGCTCCCAATCACATGGACCATGGAGCTGTAGATGAAACAAGGACGATCACCGCTTGGATACGTTCCGCGTCTGAACTGGCGTTCGAAGCTCCTTCTTCTGTTTGCCCTGTTCTCGCTGGCACCGACAGCAGTCCTCTCCTACTGGGGGATGCAGGCTCTGTCCGATCAGGCCGAGCGGAACTTCCTGGACCGAATCGAAGGCCTGGCCAAGGCCAAAGCACAGGTTGTCGATCAGTTCATGAAAGATCGGGTGCGGCAGGTCGAGAGGATCGCCACACTCGTCGTGCCGGAGATGAAGGTCATCACCAACAAATCCAAACAGGAAACAGGCCCGACCACCCAGCCGTTGCAGGAGCTCGATGACGCCAAGGTTCTGGAGGGCAACGGGCGCAACACACCCCGGAAGGACGCTGACACCGACGACGAGCCAAAACAACCTCTCGAGGGGCCCGTGGCTCCGCTGCCGAGACCTCCACCACAGGTCACCGAGGACCCGGCCGAAAAAGCAACGGCGTCCCTTCGGAAGACGCTGGGGCTCATTCTGTGGGACCAGCGGGAGTACGAGGAGCTTCTCATCATCGACTCCTCGGGAGCTGTCGTCGCCTCGACGTTCCAGGGGCACGAGGGGAAGACGGCGGCCAACATCGACTACTTCATCCAGGGCAAGCTCGCGACCTATGTCCAGCACGTCTTCGTCTCCCCCATCACCGAGAAGCTGACCATGGTGGTGGCAACACCGATCAAGGACGCCGAGCAACACGCGATAGGGGTCCTCGCCGCGCGTCTCAACCTGAACACGTTCTTCCGTTTGATCGGAGACCAGACCGGCCTGGGCCAAACCGGAGAGACAGTGGTCGCCAAGAAGATCGACTCCGAGATCGTGCTCATGGCTCCGACCCGCCACGACGACGATGCAGCGCTCAAGCGGAGGATCCAGCTCGGATCGCGACATTCACAGGCGCTGCAAGATGCGGCCCGGGCCCAGATAGGATCTGGACTCTCCACCGACTATCGAGAGCGGCGGGTCTTCGCAGCCCGCCAGTATGTCCCGTCGCTGGACTGGGGTCTCGTCGTCAAGATCGATGAGGATGAGGCCCGCGAGGCGGCCATCTCGGCCCGGGCCCGCACTGTCGCTCTGGCGGCAGGGATCATACTGCTGGCCCTGATCTGCTCGTTCATCGCCTCCAAGACCCTGGTGCGCTCTCTCAGAGAGCTCAAGGAGGCCACGGAGAAGATCAGCAAGGGAGACCTGGATGTGAAGCTCGCGATCCGGTCTCGCGACGAGGTGGGAGAGCTCGCGGACAGCTTTGAACGAATGGTGGCGGCGATCAAGTTCTTCAGAGACGACAGGGAAGAAGAAGAGCCGTCGGAAAAAGACCCGGCTCCCACGCGGTGATGCACGGACAATGGCGACGCTATACGAGGACATCTTGAAGATCGCACGCAGCTACATGGGCATCGCTGCCAAGGAGTATATCGACCGGCGATGCCGCATCGCGGCCCGTGATACGAGGCCAGAGGATATCACCGTCGAGAAGCTCGACCGGCTGCTGGCGGGAATCGATATGACCGCGAAGGTCTACATGAGCGAGCAGAAGGCTCGCGAGTTCAGAAACGAGATTCTCGGCCTGACGAATCGGTCCCGCTGACCGGGAGCGGGGGGGGAGCATAGCGGAGGATAGATCATGGCAACCAAACGTCCCGCAGAGGAAGCCACCGACAGGCTGGAGCCGAAGCTGCTGCTGCAGGCGCTCAGGGCGGTGAAGCGCGGGGACTTCTCGACCCGACTGCCGGACGGTCTGAGCGGGGTCGACGGCCAGATGGCCGCGGCCTTCAACGACATCGTCGAGATGAACGAGTCGCTGACAGACGAGCTGAGCGGCCTGCGCGTCGCCGTGGGAGCCGAGGGCAACACGAAGCAGCGGATCTCGATGGAAGGATCGCGGGGGGGCTGGGGGCTCTGTGTCAGCTCGGTCAACGCGCTGGTGGAGGACATCTCCCAGCACACGGCGGAGATGGCCCGGGTCGTGTCCGCTGTCAGCAAGGGCGACCTGACCCAGACGATCGATGTCGAGGGCGCCGGCGACAGGGCGATCCGCGGCGACTTCCTGCGCTACGCCAGGATGGTCAACGGGATGGTCGAGCAGCTCAGCGTCTTCGGCTCCGAGGTAACACGGGTGGCGCGCGAGGTCGGTGTCGAGGGCAAGCTGGGCGCTCAGGCCAGGGTCAAGGGCGTGTCGGGCACATGGAAGGAGCTGACCGACAATGTGAACTTGATGGCCGACAACCTCACCAACCAGGTGCGCGACATCGCCGCGGTGACGACCGCCGTGGCCCAGGGCGACCTGACCAAGAAGGTCGCCGTCGAGGTCAAGGGCGAGATCCTGAAGCTCAAGAACACGGTCAACACCATGGTCGACCAGCTGAGCTCGTTCGCCTCGGAGGTGACCCGGGTGGCGCGCGATGTGGGGACAGAGGGTGTTCTGGGCGGTCAGGCCGACGTCAAGGGCGTCTCTGGGACCTGGCGGGAGCTGACCGACAACGTCAACTCCATGGCCAACAACCTCACCAACCAGGTGCGCAACATCGCCGAGGTCACCACCGCCATCGCCAGCGGCGACCTCAACAAGAAGATCATGGTGGATGCCAAGGGGGAGATCCTCGATCTCAAGAACACCATCAACTCGATGGTCGAGAAGCTGAGCGCCTTCGGAGACGAGGTCACCCGCATCGCGCGCGATGTCGGCACCGACGGCGTCCTCGGTGGTCAAGCGGACGTGCCCGGCGCCTCGGGCCTCTGGCGCGACCTCACCGACAATGTCAACTCCATGGCCAACAACCTCACCAGCCAGGTGCGCAACATCGCCGAGGTCACGACCGCCGTGGCCGAGGGAGATCTGTCGCGCAAGATCACGGTCGACGCCAAGGGCGAGATCCTGGAGCTCAAGAACACCATCAACACCATGGTGGACAAGCTCCAGAGCTTCTCCGCCGAGGTCAGCCGGGTCTCGCGCCTGGTCGGGACCGAGGGGACGCTCGGCGTACAGGCCGAGGTCAAGGATGTCTCCGGCGTATGGAAGGACCTGACCGACAACGTCAACCAGATGGCCGACAACCTCACCGGCCAGGTGCGAGCCATCGCCCAGGTGACAACCGCGGTGGCCAGGGGCGAGCTGACCAAGAAGATCACGGTGGACGCCAGCGGCGAGATCCTGGAGCTCAAGAACACCATCAACACCATGGTGGACCAGCTCTCCGCGTTCGCCGCCGAGGTCACGCGCGTGGCGCGAGAGGTGGGGACCGAGGGCATGCTGGGCGGTCAGGCCGAGGTGGAAGGGGCCTCGGGCACGTGGAAGGAGCTGACGAAGAACGTCAATCACATGGCCACCAACCTGACCAACCAGGTGCGCAACATCGCCACGGTGACCACCGCGGTGGCCAAGGGCGACCTGTCGCAGAAGATCACCGTCGAGGCCAGCGGAGAGATCCTGGAGCTCAGAAACACGATCAACACCATGGTGGATCAGCTCTCGAGCTTCGCCGGCGAGGTCACGCGCGTGGCCCGGGAGGTGGGAACCGAGGGCCAGCTGGGCGGTCAGGCCGAGGTGGAAGGGGTCTCGGGCACGTGGAAGGAGCTGACCCAGAACGTCAACCAGATGGCCAACAACCTCACCGGCCAGGTGCGCAACATCGCCGAGGTCACCACCGCCGTGGCCAAGGGGGACCTCTCACAGAAGATCACGGTAGAGGCCAGGGGGGAGATCCAGGAGCTCAAGAACACCATCAACACCATGGTGGACAAGCTCTCGAGCTTCTCGTCGGAGGTCACGCGGGTCTCACGCCTCGTCGGGATCCAGGGCCAGCTCGGCGTGCAGGCCGAGGTGAAGGACGTCTACGGCACATGGCGGGAGCTGACCGACAACGTCAACATGATGGCAAACAACCTCACCAGCCAGGTGCGAAACATCGCCGACGTCACCACCGCCGTGGCCAATGGCGACCTGACCAAGAAGATCACCGTCGATGCCCAGGGCGAGATCCTGGAGCTGCGCACCACGATCAACACCATGGTGGACCAGCTCTCCCGCTTCGCCGCCGAGGTCACCCGCGTGGCGCGGGAGGTGGGCACCGAGGGCCAGCTCGGGGGCCAGGCCACGGTGCTGGGCGTCTCTGGCACGTGGAAGGAGCTGACCGACAACGTGAACCTGATGGCCAACAACCTCACCGGCCAGGTGCGCAACATCGCCGAGGTCACGACCGCCGTCGCCAACGGCGACCTGACCAAGAACATCACCGTTGATGCCCAGGGGGAGATCCTGGAGCTGCGCAACACCATCAACACCATGGTGCACCAGCTCTCCAGCTTCGCCGCCGAGGTCACGCGGGTGGCGCGGGAGGTGGGCACCGAGGGCCAGCTCGGCGGTCAGGCCGAGGTGAAGGGCGTCTCCGGCACGTGGAAGGAGCTGACCGACAACGTGAACCTGATGGCCACCAACCTGACCAGCCAGGTGCGCAACATCGCCGAGGTCACGACCGCGGTGGCCAGAGGGGATCTGACCCAGAAGATATCGGTGGAGGCCCGGGGGGAGATCCTGGAGCTGCGCAACACGATCAACACCATGGTGGACCAGCTCTCCAGCTTCGCCGCCGAGGTCACCCGGGTGGCGCGAGAGGTGGGGACTCAAGGGCAGCTGGGCGGGCAGGCGGATGTCCGCGGCGTCGCCGGCACCTGGAGGGAGCTGACCGACAACGTGAACCTCATGGCCAGCAACCTCACCGGCCAGGTGCGAGGCATCGCCAAGGTGGTCACTGCCATCGCCGAGGGAGACCTGACGCAGGGCCTGACGCTCGAGGCCAGCGGAGAGATCGCCACGCTGGCTGACACGATCAACGACATGGTGAAGACCCTGGCCACGTTCGCCGAGCAGGTGACCTCCGTGGCCCGTGAAGTGGGCGTGGAGGGCAAGCTCGGCGCTCAGGCAGAGGTGCCAGGCGCGGCGGGGATCTGGAGAGATCTCACCAACAACGTCAACGAGCTGGCCAGAAACCTCACCAGTCAGGTTCGAGCCATCGGAGACGTGGCCACCGCCGTGACCAAGGGCGACCTGACCCGCTCGATCAACGTCGAGGCCAGAGGGGAGGTGGCCGACCTCAAGGACAACGTCAATCAGATGATCACCACCCTGGCGGAGACCACCAAGGTCAACCAGGAACAGGACTGGCTCAAGACGAACCTCACCAAGTTCACCCGCATGCTCCAGGGACAGCGCGATCTCCTTGAAGTGGCCAAACGGGTGCTCTCCGAGCTGGCCCTGGTGGTAAACGTCCAGCACGGCGCCTTCTTCATGGCGGAGAAGCAGGCGGAGAGCACTGTCCTCAAGCTGTTCGCCTCCTACGCCTACAAGGAGCGCAAGAACATCTCGCACCAGTTCAAGCCGGGCGAAGGCCTGGTCGGGCAGGCGGCCCTCGAAAAGCAACGAATTCTGTTGACCGATGTCCCCGGCGACTACATCCAGATAAGCTCCGGTCTCGGGCAGGGCACGCCGCTCAACATCGTGGTCGTACCGATCCTGTTCGAAACCGAGGTCAAGGGCATCATCGAGCTGGCCTCGTTTCAGCGCTTCACCCCGATCCAGCTCTCATTCCTCGAGCAGCTGCTCGAGAGCCTCGGGATCGTGGTCGCCACCATCGAGGCACAGATGCGCACCGACGAGCTCCTGAAGCAGTCCCAGGGCCTGACCGAGGAGCTGCAGACGCAGCAGGAGGAGCTGCAGCAGACCAACGAGGAGCTCGAGGAGAAGGCACGGCAGCTCGGCGAGCAAAAAACGGAGGTCGAGAGGAAGAACCAGGAGGTCGAGCAGGCCAAGCAGTCACTGGAAGAGAAGGCCGAGCAGCTGGCGCTCACCTCCAAGTACAAGTCGGAGTTCCTGGCCAACATGTCTCACGAGCTGCGCACGCCGCTCAACAGCCTGCTCATCCTCTCCAGGCAGCTCAGCCTGAACGCGGACGGCAACCTGAGCGACAAGCAGTGCGAGTACGCCGGCACGATCCACGCGTCGGGCGAGGATCTGCTGTCGCTGATCAACGAGATCCTGGACCTGGCCAAGATCGAGTCCGGTACCATCTCGCTCGATAGCCGGCCGGTGAGCTTCTCGCAGCTGGCGGACGATGCGCACAAGGCGTTCTCCAAGCTGGCCGAGGAGAAGCAGCTCGAGTATCTCATCAAGCTCGACAAGAGGCTCCCCCGGTCGATCACGACAGATGCGAAGCGGCTGCAGCAGGTTCTTCGCAACCTGCTGTCCAACGCCTTCAAGTTCACCGAGAAGGGGAGCGTGACGCTGGAGGTGCGGGCGGCCCAGGAGCGAGAGTGGAGCCTCGACCACCCGGTCCTGAGCCGCGCAAGATCCGTCATCGGCTTCTCGGTGACAGACACCGGCATCGGCATCCCCCAGGACAAGCAGCGACTGATCTTCGAGGCGTTCCAGCAGGCCGATGGCGGAACCAGCCGCAGATACGGCGGCACCGGTCTCGGGCTCTCCATCAGCCGCGAGCTCGCCACCCTGCTGGGCGGCGAGCTGCGGGTCGAGAGCACGCCGGGCAAGGGCAGCAGGTTCACCCTGTACCTGCCGGAAACGCACGCCACCCATGCAGGCGGCGCGCCCGTCGAGCGAATCGAGACAGGGACCCCGGCAGCCGAGCCCGCGCCCGGCGTCGCGGAACAGGCCGTGGCGATGCCGCGAGATCTGCCGGCCGCCATGCCCGTACCGACGATTCCGGACGACAGAAACGACATCGACCCCGAGGATCGCAGCTTGTTGGTGATCGAGGACGACGAGCGGTTTGCCAGCATCCTGCTCGAGCTGGCGCGGGAGAAGGGCTTCAAGTGCCTGCTCGCGCAGGAGGGCGCGCCAGCGGTCGCCCTGGCCAGGAAGTACCAGCCCAGCGCGATCACCCTGGATCTCCGCCTGCCGGACATCGACGGATGGGTGGTGCTCGATCGGCTCAAGCACGACCCGTCGACGCGCCACATTCCGATCCACATCATCTCGGCCGTCGAAGAGGCGGCCCGGCTCGGCCTGCGTCGGGGAGCGATCGCCTTCTGGCCCAAGCCCGTGCAGCGCGAGCAGCTGGAAGCAGCCCTGGGGCAGCTCCAGAGCTTCGTCGAGCGCGGCAAGAGACACCTGCTGATCGTGGAGGACGACGACAACCAGCGCGACAGCATCGTCGAGCTCATCGGCAACAACGACGTCGAGACAACGGCCGTCGCGAGCGGGGAGGAGGCGCTCGAGGCGCTGCGGGCCAGGAGGTTCGACTGTATGGTCCTCGACCTGCGCCTCCCCGACATGTCCGGGTTCGACCTGATCAGAAAGGTCAAGGGGGACCCCGCGCTCGAGATACTGCCGATCATCGTCTACACCGGACAGGAGCTCACCCGCGAAGAAGAGACCGAGCTGCGCGAGATCGCCGAGACGATCATCGTCAAGGATGTCAAGTCTCCTGAGCGCCTGCTGGACGAGACCGCGCTGTTCCTGCACCGCGTGGAGGCGAGGCTCCCCGAGGCCAAGCGGCGCATGCTCAAGCAGATCCACCTCAAAGACCCGGGGCTCGCGGGCAAGAAGGTGCTCGTCGTGGACGATGACGTCCGCAACATCTTCGCCATCACCAGCATCCTCGAACGCCACGAGATGCTCGTTCTGCGGGCGGAGAATGGCAAGGACGCCCTGGCCAGGCTCGTGGAGCATCCGGACATCGACATCGTGCTGATGGACATCATGATGCCCGACATGGACGGCTACGAGGCCACGCGCTCGATTCGCAAACAGAAGAGATTCAACAAGCTCCCCATCATCGCGCTGACCGCCAAGGCCATGAAGGGGGACCGCGAAAAATGCATCGAGGCCGGGGCGTCGGACTACATCGCCAAGCCGGTGGACTCCGAGCAGCTGGCCTCGCTGCTCAGGGTATGGCTCTACCGATAGAGGAGGCGCGTGGACCAGGACGGCGACCGGAGCACGACGGACCTCGAGGCGCTCGAGACAGATCTCTTCCTCGAGGGCGTGTACCGGGTCTACGGCTATGACTTCAGGGAGTACGCGGGCGCTTCCATGCGGCGCAGGCTGCGCGCCGCCATGGCCAACGAGCAGGTGGAGTCCGTCTCGGCGCTTCAGGAGCGCGTCCTTCGCGATCCGGACTGCATGGAGCGGTTTGTCCGCACGGTTGTCGTCAACGTCACCTCGATGTTCCGAGATCCGAGCTTCTTCCTCGCCTTTCGCGACAAGGCCGTGCCGATCCTGCGGACCTATCCGTTTGTTCGCATCTGGAATGCGGGCTGCTCGAGCGGCGAAGAGGTCTACTCGCTGGCGATCCTGCTGCGCGAGGAGGGGCTCTATGACCGAACGCGGATCTATGCCACCGACATCAGCGTCGACGTGTTGAGCAGCGCCAGGGACGGCATCTTCCCCCTCGAGAAGATGAAGGAGTACACCACGAACTACCAGCGGGCCGGAGGCCGCGGTGACTTCTCCAGCTACTACACGGCGCGCTACGAGAGCGCCATCTTGAAGCATGATCTGAAGCAGAACCTCGTGTTCTCCCAGCACAACCTCGCCACCGACGCGTCGTTCAACGAGTTTCACGCGATCCTGTGCCGCAACGTGCTGATCTACTTCAACAACAGCCTGCAGCAGCGGGTCTTGACCATGTTTCACGACAGCCTGTGCACCTTCGGCATCCTGGCCCTGGGGAAGAGGGAATCACAGCGGTTCTCGGCGGTGGAGCGCCGCTACCAGGATCTCGACCTTCAACAGCGCCTGTTCCGGAGGCTCCAGTGACGCGGGTGGAGATCATCGTCGTCGGAGCCTCGCTGGGCGGGCTGAGAGCCGTGGGGGCCCTTCTCGCCGGGTTGCCCGAGGCGTTTCGGGTGCCGCTGGTCGTCGTCCAGCATCGCCAGGCGGAGTCCGAGGAGCGGCTGGTCGGGCTGCTGCAGCAGCACACCGGGCTCGGGGTTCGCGAGGCCGAGGACAAGGAACAGATCGCCGGCGGCAATGTGTACCTCGCGCCCACCGACTATCACCTCTTGATCGAGCCGGGTCGCTTCGCCCTCTCCACCGAGGCGCCGGTGCTTCATGCGCGGCCCTCGATCGATGTGCTGTTCGAGTCGGCGGCGGACAGCTACGCAGACAGGGTCCTGGGCGTCGTCCTGACCGGCGCCAGCGCGGACGGTGCAAGGGGGGCCGCCAGCATCAACCGAGCCGGCGGCCTCGTCATCGTACAGGCGCCGGAGACCGCACAGAGCCGGGCCATGCCCGAGGCCGCGCTGCGCGAGGTGCCCGGGGCCCGCGTGCTCCGCCTCGACGCCATCGCGGCCTACATCGCCAGGCTGGGTGCTCGCGCAGAGAAAGGAGGGCAGTAGTGGACCAGAAGGCCAACATCCTGATTGTCGACGATCGACCGGCGAACCTGACCGCCATGCAGTCCGTGCTGGATCCACTGGGCCAGGCGCTGATCACGGCGCTCTCGGGCGAGGCTGCCCTGAAGCTGCTGCTCGACCACGATGTCGCGGTCATCCTGCTGGACGTCGACATGCCCGGCATGGACGGCTACGAGACCGCGAGGATGATTCGTGAGCGGGAGCGGTCCCGCCACACGCCGATCATCTTCCTGACCGCCTACGATCGCGATCCGCGCAAGGTCCTGAAGGGCTACGAGATGGGCGCCGTTGACTTCATCTTCAAGCCGGTGGAGGTCGATGAGATCGTCCGCTACAAGGTCTCGGTGTTCGTCGAGCTGTACAGGGCGCGACGACGCGAGCACGAGCTGGAGCTGGAGCGCGAGCAGCGGCGCGTCCGCGAGCTTCAGGCAGAGCTGGATCACTACCACGGGATGGGTGCGGCGCCCCTGCTCCCCGTGGGCCAGGCGCTCTACGGCTCGACGCCGCTGCGCAAGGCGTCGGCGTCCACCTTTGACGAGCTGGCACAGCGCTATGGCCGGGTGCTCGAACAGGCTCTGGAGAGCCAGGCTCTCCGGGTCGATCACGACATCGCAGCGCAACTGCGCCAGCTCGCCGAGTCACTCGGCTTCTTTCGAGCAGGCCCGCGCGACGTGGTCGAGCTGCATACGCAGGTGCTGGCGGCCAAGACCAGGCAGGCTCCCTCGCCCAAGGCGCAGGCCCTGGTCGGAGAAGGGCGGTTTCTGGTGCTGGAGCTCATGGGCGATCTGGTCTCGTTTTATCGGAAGTACTACTCGGGCTCGAGGGGCACCCCGTCCGATTCTGCGGCGACGTCGAAATCAAAACCATCCACGGCCGACTCCAAGGGAGGAAGCAGATGAACAGGTTCGTTCTCACGCTCTACGTCACGGGTCAGACATCGCGTTCCGAGCGCGCCATCGCGAACCTGCGCCGGATCTGCGACGAAGATCTCGAGGGGCTGTACGAGATGGTCGTGATCGATGTCCTCGAGCAGCCACAGCTCGCGGAGGACGAGAAGATACTCGCGACACCCACCCTGATAAAAGCGCTGCCTCCTCCACTGAGGCGAATCATCGGAGACCTCAGTGACACGGAGAAGGTCGTGTTCGGCCTGGACATCCAACCGGCTGCCGCCGCTCGAGAAGCAGAAGAGGAGTAGATCATGTCAGACACACGTTTTCATGCGGTCGAGAAGCTCGAGACGGGTATTTCAGGCTTTGACCACGTGTCGGTCGGCGGTCTGCCAAAGGGCCGCACCTGCCTCGTCTCCGGCACTGCAGGGAGCTCCAAGACGGTCTTCGCCGTCCAGTTCCTCGTCGAGGGGATCCGGCAAAGCGGCGAGGGAGGCGTCTTCATCACCTTCGAGGAGTCCCCCGCCGACATCCGCAGGAACATGCTGGGCTTCGGATGGGACATCGAGCGGTTCGAACGCGAGCAGAAGTGGGCCTTCGTGGACGCCAGCCCGCAGCTCGACCAGGAGGTCGTCGAGGCTGGAAGCTATGACCTGGGCGCCCTGCTGGCTCGTATCGAGCATGCCGTGAAGAAGACGAAGGCCAGGCGGGTCTCCATGGACTCGCTCGGCGCGGTGTTCGGCCGGTTCTCGAGCCCCGAGACGGTCCGACGCGAGCTCCATCGAACGGCGATGGCGCTGAAGACGATGGACGTAACGGCCATCCTGACGGCGGAGAGGACCGAGGAGTACGGCGACCTCGCCCGCTTCGGCGTGGAGGAGTTCGTCGCCGACAACGTCATCGTCCTGCGCAACATCCTCGAGGATGAGAAGCGACGCCGGACCATAGAGATCTTGAAGTTTCGGGGCACCACCCACCACAAGGGCGAGTTTCCCTTCACCATCATCCCCCAGGAGGGCATCGTGGTCATTCCGCTCTCCGAGATTCAGCTCGAGCAGAAGTCATCCAATGTCCGCATGTCCTCGGGCAATGGCAAGCTCGACGAGATGTGCGGCGGAGGGTTCTTCCGCGACTCCATTGTCCTGGTGTCCGGCGCCACGGGCTGCGGCAAGACCCTGATGGTCACCGAGTTCATCGCCGGGGGGCGGCGCGAAGGCGAGAAGAGCCTGCTCTTCGGCTTCGAGGAGAGCCGGGAGCAGATGTTTCGCAACGCCTCCGGCTGGGGCATGGACTACGAGCAGATGGAGCGCGATGGAAAGCTCAAGATCATCTGCGAGTACCCCGAGGTGATGGGGCTCGAGGACCATCTGATCAGGATGAAGACCGAGATCAAGAACTTCTCGCCGACCCGCGTCGCGGTCGACAGCCTCTCCGCGCTCGAGCGGGCCTCCACGATGAAGGGCTTCAGGGAGTTCGTCATCGGCCTGACGTCGTTCATCAAGCACCAGGAGATCGTCGGCCTGTTCTCCTCCACGACCCCCACGCTGCTCGGCGGGACCTCGATCACCGAGGCCCATATCTCCACGATCACGGACTCGATCATCCTCCTGCGCTACGTCGAGATGTTCGGCGAGATGCGACGCGGCCTCACCGTGCTCAAGATGCGCGGCTCGATGCACGACAAGGACATCCGCGAGTACACCATCGACGGCGAGGGGATGCACATCGGCTCGCAGTTCAAGAACGTCACCGGGATCCTCTCCGGAAACGCGATACACGTCTCCCGGGACGACATCGAGCGCCTGGGCGGTCTGTTCGCGGAAGAGGACGCCAGGTAGGTGGGCAGCGACTGTCGCGCCGTCAGGGGCGCGGGCGCTGGAGCAGGAAAGCACATGGCCGAGGACATGCGCTCCGCAGAGAAGGTCAACATACTGGTCGTGGACGAGCGGCCGGAGAACCTGGTCGCTCTCGAGGCAATCCTCGAGCCTCTCGGCGAGACGGTGCTCAAGGCGTCATCCGGACAGGAGGCGCTCAGGCTCGCTCTGGATCGGGAGCTCGCCGTGGTCCTGCTCGAGGTCAAGATGCCCCGGATGGACGGTCTGGAGACCGCCAGGCTGATTCGGGAGCGCGACAGCTCTCGACAAACAGCCATCATTCTCGTCGCAGCCGCGGACGCCGACCAGGAGCTGGTTCTCGCGGGCTACCGTCTGGGAGCCGCGGACCTGGTCTTCAAGCCGCTGGACCCGGAGTTTTTGCGTTCGAAGGTATCCGTGCTCGTCGACCGCCACAGGATGAAGCAGCGGGCTCGCGCGTACGACATGACCCGGCGCGATCAGGTGTACGACCAGGACCTGCGGGGGTTGATATCCAGCACCGCTGACGGGATGCTCGTCCTGGACTCCTGCGGCACGATTCGTCTTGCGAACCCCGCAGCGGAGCAGCTCCTGGGGCGGAGCGCCGAGGAGCTGCTCGGCCTGCCGTTCGGGCATCCGATCGAGAGCGATGCGACCTCCGAGATCCAGGTGGTGCCCCGGCTGGGAAAGCCCATAACCGTGGAGATGCGGACGACCAGCATCCGATGGAACGGCGCACCAGCTGTCGTGGCCTCGCTGCGCGACATCACGAGACACCTGGCGCTGGCCCAGGAGCTGTCCGCGGCCAAGGCGCAGCTCGAGCAAGCGAACGCAGATCTCTACGACACGAGCATTCGCGATGAGCTGACAGGTCTCCTCAATCGGCGGGGCCTGGAGACCGAGCTGTGGAGAGAGCTGGCGCGTGTGAGGCGGTACGGGGGCAGCCTCACTGCCCTGGTCATCGATTGCGACAGGTTCAAGGACATCAACACGGCACATGGATACTTGGGCGGTGACAGCGCCCTGAAGGGGATCGCCGCACGAATGGCCAGCAACACCAGAGCAACCGACATACTGGCGCGCATCGGGGGAGACGAGTTCCTGGTTCTGCTGCCCGAGACTCGAGAGGCTGAAGGGTTGATCGTCGCAGAGAAGCTGCGGCGGCTGGTATCAGGTGAACCGATAACGACCGGGTCCTGTGCGATCGAAGCCACCGTCAGCATCGCCGTCTCGTCGGTACCGAAGACCGCATCATCTCTCGAAGACATCCTTGTCCTGACGAGGAGCGCGTTGCAGTGCAGCAAGGACGCCGGTCGCGATCGGGTCGTCACGGCCAGTCAGGCATCGGTCGCGATACCAACCGTGGCAGAGGCGTTGTCCGAGGGCTACTTCCGCGTGCTCTGGAGGCCGATCGTCGACCTCGCGAGCAACAGGGTGGTCGGGCATGAGGCTTTCTGCGAGGCAAAAGAAGAAAAGGCAATAGATGTACTCAAAATAGCCCGGTTCGCAAAGAAGCTGTCAGTGCTCGACCTGCACTGTCTGCGTCTGATTGCAGACAAGTGCAGAGCAAGGGGCTCCGGACGCTACCACTGCCCCTTGTTCCCTTCCACGCTCCTGGAAGCAAGGGCCGAAGAGATTGCCGAGATCTTGCATGGCGCACAAGGTGTGGAGTTCTGTCTCGATCTCGGCGAAGAAGAGGAAGAGGTCGTCGGAGACTCTGCTGTCTTGGGCAGGGCAGCCGTCTTGTTGCGAGAACGGGGCGTTCAGCTGTCCGTGAGGACCAGCTCCTTTGGAGCCAGGTCGCTGGAGGCTCTCATTTCCTTGACCCCTGCCTTCATTCGCATCGACAAGGCGTTTCTTGCCGGCCTGCGTGAAGCTCCCGTGAAGAGAAGACGCTTGTCCCGGCTGCTCAACATCTCCAGCACGCTTTCCGCGAAGATCATTGCCGAGGGTGTTGACGACAATGCGGATGCCGAGCTGTTGAAGGAGGTGGGCATTCACTATGGTCAAGGGAGCAGTTTCGGTGGGCTGGAGGCAGACCATGGCTGAGGACATGCGGTCCGAAGAGAAGGTCAACATCCTTGTCGAGCGATCTCCCGATGGGATGATGATCGTGGACCATGTGGGAGTCATCCAGTACGCAAACCCGATGTCGGGGCTGCTGTTCGACAGGGCGACAGAGGAGTTGGTCGGCGCCCCCTTCGGCTTCCCCATCGGTCAGGGAGCAGTCAGCGAGGTGGGCATCGTCAGATCGAGCGGAGAGCCGGGAGACGCCGAGATGCGGGTCCTGGACACCGAGTGGAACGGTCGCCCGGCCTACCTGATCATGCTTCGGGACATCACGGACAGGAAACGGGCCGAGGAGCTGGAGCAGCGTCTGATCCACGCAGACCGCCTGATGGCCATCGGACAGCTGACCGCCGGCGTGGCTCACGAGATAAACAACCCCCTGGCCTATGTGATGGCAAACCTGCAGACGACGGCGAGCCACATCGCTGCACTGGACGCCGTGCTGCGGTCGCTGCGGGACACGCTGGGCCACCGGTTTGGAGCCGAGGGCGCCGGTCTCCTCGACCGGGCTCTCTCCGAGAGCTCGGTGCCCCAGATCCTCACCGAGATGAAGGAGATGGCCTCGGAGAGCCTCGATGGCGCGGGGCGCATAAGAGATATCGTGAGGGACCTGCGCTCCCTGTCGAGGATCGAACGCGAGGAGATCGAGCTTGTCGACATGAACGACATCGTCAACACCGCGTGCAACATCGTGTTCAACGAGATCCGACACCGCGCCAGGCTTGTCAAGGATCTCGGGCGGCTTCCCATGATCCCCGCGGACCGGGGCAAGCTGACTCAAGTGATGACCAACCTGATCGTCAATGCGGCGCAGTCCATCGAGGAAGGCGCCGTGGACCGAAACAAGATCAGGCTAGTCACGAGCCTGCAGGACGAGGCGGTGCACGTGGTCATCGAGGACACGGGATGTGGCATTGCAGAGCCAGTGCTGAAGAGGATCTTCGATCCGTTCTTCACGACAAAGCCACGTGACGTGGGGACCGGTCTGGGCCTCTCCCTGAGCGCCGAGATGGTCAGAAAGCACGGCGGTGAGATTCTAGTGTCCAGCACCTCGGGGGAGGGGAGCCGTTTCGAGGTGGTTCTGCCCGTGGATACGGGGCTGGATGTGCCACTGGCGGTCGAGCGGCAGCTGGCTGGTCGGCCTTCCGCCGGTCCATCCCGGATTCTCGTGATAGACGACGAGGCGATGATCCTCACAGCCTTCAAGAGGACCATCGGACGCACCCACGAGGTCGTGACCTCCGAGGGGGGAGACAAGGGGCTCGAGATCCTCGAGAATGACACGAGCTTCGACCTCATCATCTGTGATCTGATGATGCCGAAGGTCGATGGCGTGATGGTGTACGAGAGGATCCGGGAGATCGCGCCAGACCTGCAGGGCAGGATGGTCTTCTGCAGCGGGGGCGCGTTCACCGACCGCGCAAAGAGCTTCCTGGCGACAGTAGAAAACGTCGTCCTCGAAAAGCCGATCGACTTCGCGCTGCTCACTCGGCTGATCGCGCACTACCGAGAGAAGGCGCATGAGTAGGTGCGGCCGCCCGCGCCCTGACGGAGCTACAGATCGTCGGCGGGCAGGTGCAGCTTGATCCCGGCGTAGACGCCCAGGTCGCGATAGACCAGCCTTCGCGTCTGGTAGCTCGCGATCGGGACCCAGATCAGCCGCGTGCGAGCCTTGTTCTCGATCCACACCGCGCCGAGGTTCTTGGGGTCCTTGTCGAGCAGGAGGCGCAGCTCGCCGCGATCGGTGGCGAAGATCTCCCCCCGGGTGTCGGCGACCAGGTTGCGCATCCTCAGCCGCTTCAGCTGGCCCAGCCGCCCGCGGAACAGCCTGAATCCGCGCCGCTCCCGGTCGACCATGTCGTCGCTGCGCAGCCGGTCGACGTAGTAGTAGACGCCATCCTCGTCCCGGGCCAGGGCGTGGGGTGTTCTGGACCAGTAGATGTCGAAGAACTTCGCCTTGCCGAGCAGCGGCGCAGCCTTGTCCTGCTCGAGCAGGCGAAGGGCCGTGGTCCGCTTGTCGCAGGTGAATGCGACCTTGTCGCCGTGGAGCTTGAGGTGCGACAGGCCGATCAAGCTGCAGCGGGGATCCCTGATGCCGTACTCCCTCCTGCTCCGGTCCAGACGACTGAAGCCGGTGACCGGCTGCCGGTAGAACACCTTGCCGTCGCCGTAGAACAGCCGCTCCTTGTCGCGGGTCTTTCGGGTCCTGTCCCACGGCAGTGACAAGAAGTAGTGGCCACGGCCGTCGTGGTACACGTCGAACTGGTCCAGTATCTTCGAGACGTCGAGCGCGGCCGGGGGTGGAACGATGGGCGGCTCCCGTTTCCGGTCGGCACGAGCCGGCAGGCTGGCGATCACCGCGAACAGCAACGGACAGAGACGCATGCTCCCTCCTACAGGTCGTCACAGGGCCTGTGCAGCTTCTGCCCGGCGTAGACGCCGAGGTCGCGAAAGATCAACAGGCGCGTGTTGGCGGCCTTGACCGGCAGCCAGACCAGAGATGCTCGCTTCTCGCCCTCGATCCAGGTCGCCCCTCCCTTGCCGGCGTTGTCGTAGGTGCCCAGCACCAGCCGGAGCTCGCCCCTGTCCGTGGCGAGGATCTCCCCGCCCTCGTCGGCGACCAGCTTGCGCATCCGCATGCGCCGCATCTTGCCCAGTGTGCCGACGAAGACCCTGAGCCCACGTCGCTCCTTGCGATACGGGTCGTGGGAGACCAGCCGGTCGACGTAGTAGTAGACGCCCTCGTCGTTGCGGGCCAGCGCGTGCGGCTCGCGCGTCCAGTACAGATCGTGGAACTTGGCCTTCTTGAGCAGGGCGTCGGCCCTGTCCCGCACCGCGAGCCGCAGCTCGGTGACCCGCTTCTCGCACTTGAACGTCGCCTTGCCGTCGCGGTAGATGAAGGGCGAGTAGCCGCTGTAGACCCGCGGCTCCCGGATGGTGTAGAGGAAGCTGCCCTCCGGCTTGTTGGCCGTCCATCTTGCGGACTGCCGGTAGAACACCTTGCCGTCGCCATAGTAGACATGCTCGGCAGGTCGGTCGTTCCGACTCGCGCTGGCTCCCATCAGCACGACGTGGTGTCCCTTGCCATCGTGATACACGTCGAGCAGGTGGCGGACCTTCGAGATGTCCACCGCGGCTGGCCGGGGCACGATCGGAGGCTCCTTCCCCGGCCGAGCCTGGACCCCGCTCGCCGTGATCAACGCGACAAACGCGATCATCGAAGCGGCCATGGTCACACGCCAACACATGCAAGTCTCCTTCTGCCGCAGGATACCCCAATCCGAGCACGCAGTCAGGGCTTGGCGGCTCCGACGGTTTCGACTAGCCTGAGCAACCAGGATGGCCGAAGAAGAAGCGAGGACCCAGCTGCGCGCCGGTGTCGAGCTGAATGAGACCTATCGCCTCTGCGATCTGATCGGCCGGGGCGGCATGGGCACCGTCTGGAGGGCGCGACACCTGCGCCTGCCCAAGGATGTGGCAATCAAGGTCCTGCACGACGTGGTGACCGGGTCCGACGGCTACGCCCGCTTTCGTCGGGAGGCCGAGATCGCCTCGCAGCTGGGTCACCCCCATATCATCGAGGCCCTGGACTTCAACACCCTGCCCGACGGCTCGCCCTACCTGGTGCTGGAGCACCTCAGGGGGCAGAACCTGCGTCAGCGGCTGAAACAGGGGCCGTTCTCGCTGGAGCAGGCGGTCCACGTCACGCGACAGATGGCCTCAGCGCTGCATGCGGCC
>Ga0180009_10001178_pt1 | contig 32614 bp, 16 predicted proteins | sample OS_PC_MetaG_FD_123537 | JGI IMG/M metagenome (GOLD analysis project Ga0180009, IMG submission 123537) | Groundwater microbial communities from the Aspo Hard Rock Laboratory (HRL) deep subsurface site, Sweden - OS_PC_MetaG | ecosystem: Environmental > Aquatic > Deep subsurface > Groundwater...
GAGTCATTTGAGGCGATGCCTGAGAGAGATGGCTGTATGACATGGCCTCACCGATCTTGACCTGACCATTAAGCGATTTCAGATTGGGAAATGAATGGTCGACGGTCTCCCTGAGACTCATGCCACCCGAGACTTCGCACGCAGACATCGAGGGAAAGTCTTTCTCTGTTTCTTCAATGAAAGCCAGCGCGGAGTACCAAGGTGGGATGCCGAATCCTTCACGGTCCAGATGAATCGTACCGAAGCGCTCGATGCGTCAAGAGCAGCTGTTCGAGAGAAGAAGCTGATTCTGCCGCGTCATCAGTCCAGTCTTGAGGAGTTCGCGCGGCACATGGCCTCAGATGCGAAGATATTGGAAGAGAACGAGGAGACCGGAGTGAAGAAGTACAAGTACGTTCGCACGGGTGAAGACCACTTCAGCCTGGCGTTCACGTACGCCTGGCTGGCCGCATCCGATCACCGGCGCAGGGCAGGCACATGGGGCACCAGATAAGGCACACTGATTCGCTCAACGAGAATTTCAAACCGTCCTTTACACTATTCGCCGGGAGTTGGGACATCGACGTCGTTGACAGTAACCATTTTGCGGCATCAATGTCACCCACAGACAACTTAGTGGCAGTTAGGTTGGCAGAAGTGAGATTCGCTTGCTGCTCATATTTCGGCAAAATGCCTATGAATCGACGCAGAGCTTAAGTCCCAAGAGCCACGGGACACCCCCCAATGCTGGCCCCATGATGCCAGCTATAGAAACGATCCCGTATGTACTCTGCAGAGGATTGGAGAGTTTGCTCTGCTACCCACCGTGCCGAACCAATGGAAGGTTATTTGAACGCGCGATAAACTCTCAACATCAGAGGAAGTCGCTGAGAGTTTTGGTGACAGAGTGTCAACCATCTACCAATGGACGCATCAGGAGTATATCCCGCATGTCAAGATCGGGAGGTATGTGAGGTTCAGAGAAAGCGACGTGCAAATGTGGCTGGAAAAACGATCAGTCTCAGGAAGAATAAACAGGAGGATCCGTCTGACGTGATTAGTTAAGAACTCTCTCTGTTGGAGCAAGGTTGACGGTTCGTGCTATGAAGGTGTCTGTCGTGAGTCTGAAATTTGATGTGGAGCAGGACCAGACTTCCTGCCCCTTGTCAATTGCGCAGTTAATCCACTATTTCAGAAGCACCATCTTCCTTGCTTCGATGAAATCTTCGGCAACTAGCCGATAAAAGTATATGCCCGATGAGACACGCTCACCACTGGACGATGTTCCATCCCATGTGATTCTGTGGCTGCCCAACGAAAATTCGTCATCAACGAGCTCCACAACCCTTTCCCCAAGCAGATTGAAGATCGTGACGGAAACAGCCGATCGCCGAGGCAGATAGAACTCAATCACTGTTGACGGGTTAAACGGATTGGGGTAGTTCTGGCTGAGGCTGTGTTCGTCTGGCAGAATAACCTGCACTCCATCATCGACTTCTGTCGGGAAGCTGGACGGTCCGCTAGGATAGTAGATATTCATACCAGTTACGTTCTTGTCTCTCGTTCCCGACACAGAATCAAAGAACGCCGAGTCAAATTGGTAAAGAACTGAGTCAAAGTATGAACCGGTGGCACCCAGCCAGTAATTTCCGCTTGGCACCGCGAAAGCATAATTGCCACATACATCCGTAGTGGTTTCAACGGCGACATTTGTTGATCCTGAATAGTACAATCTGATTCCCAAATTGGGAATAGCTATGCGCCACTGGCTTCTAGAGATATCCCATTCGGAGCAGGAGTCGGAAGAAACAACATCCAAGTAGTATGCCATTCCGGAAATGGTGTAGTCAGGAACCACTCTCGTAACTCGAATCGTGTCGGCACCGATATTCCCAGCACCATCGCATGCAGCCACGACAATAGCTACCTCCTCCCCGATCGGCCCAAGAGGAACTTTGAATCCCCAGCCTTCCTCGTTGCCCTCATTCTTTGAGTCGCTCATAACGTAAACGGAGTCTATTCCCGATCCCGGAAGCTGTTCCATTGCCTCACCTGTGATAACGACTGTGTCCGTCCCAAACTCCATGTTCTCTCCGCTATTTGTCGCAATACTCACCAACGGCGGCCGTGAATCAACCCACACTGGCAGAGATTCAGACCATGGCGATTCATACTCTGGATGAGATTGCGAACGTGCTTGTGCCCTGACGAGGAACAATCCGTCTGCCGACCAGCTTGTCGATCCAGAGCTGTCTCCCCAAGCCGTGAAGGTTGAATCTCCCCAGTCTAATCGATATTCGAGATTGTCTCCAAGTGCACTGATTGCCCCAATTGCCGAAAATAATGCCAATTCTCCGGTTTGCAGCACAGAATCTCCCGTTGGCTGGCTGGGTGCAGATACAGACTCATCAGCGATAATTACGGTTATGTGTTCACTCTCTCCTTCGGAACCGCTACTGTCAAGAGCTGTGACCCAAATGTGTAACGAGTCGCTTGCCTGAAAGCTGCCGAGTGGGAACACGGTATCGAAATGGTCCGAGTTCCCCAGCTGCCACATCTCAGTGCTGTCGTAGCTATACTCCCAATGCAATTGCACTCTGTCTATTATCCCATCGTCCTGAACCTCGATGCTAGCGGTTACAGGCTGACTCCAAATCGGGTGCTCTGGCGCAATTGACAGGCCAATCTCAGGAGCAGCGGTGTCCGCGTCTGCATACGATCCGGGCTCTGATACGCTTAGCAGGCTAGGGGCCAGTCCGGTAGAATCCAGCGCAGCTACCACCGAGTACACGTACTGCTCTTCCGGCTCAGGCGGAATATCGACGAACTCCATGGATGGCAACCAATCAGTTATGGGATCCGAAGAGAGCGGTATTGATTCAGCCCGAGATTTGGACAGCAGAGCTGATGCCGGTGTGCGATACACTTTATAGTAGTTTGCATCAGTAGCATCCCATTCAATCAGGACCGACTTGACGAATTCATCACTGCCCATCACATCTTCAGGGGTCGGAGTCGGCGGGTACATTCTGCTTCCGGACACTGGTCCTGACAGATCACTTTCTCTAGTCCCACTAGTTGTTGCTGCTGCATTGACCCAATAGAAGTAGACCTCTTCAGGCTGTGCGTCGGTGTCTACAAACACGGTGCCTCCTTGCCAGAACACCAATTCCGTCATTTCACTATTTTCACTGACCGAGTCCGAGCGCATGACTGTGTAGACCGCGTCATGGGATCCCCCGGACTGGGAATATGTAACCGCATTCCATGCCACATGCACACCATCAGACAGAGTTGTAGAAGCACTCAAACCTGACGGGGATTGTAGCTGCCCTCCGACTCCACGGAGACGCGGTGTCGAATCGTTCTCGTCTATCGTCCAGACGTCGGCGAAATCCCAATTCGTACCATACTTGGTTGTATACGTTGCTTGCTTCTTCATTTCAGGAGTGGACTCGCTATGGCAGTTCACCGCATCAGCACCAGTATTGACGACCCAAGGGTTAGGAATTCCGACATTCCAAATCGAATTGGAAATGCTACCGGTTTTGTAGCCGACAATACCCCCAGTAGAAGTTGGTCTGTTTGTGCCTATTGAGGCGTAACATCTGTCAATCGTACCAGATTGCAGGTAACCAACGATTCCACCAATTGCGCTTCCATCCCTCACATCAGAGAAGCTGTAGCAATTGGTCACCAGAGTGTTTAGTGAGTAGCCGACGACACCACCTATTTCTGGATCATTCCAGCCTCCATCCACGATTCCCATGCTCGCGCACGCCCTAACAGTATCAGAAGCCTCCCCAACGATCCCACCCGCCATTCTCGCTTCACCTTCAACCGTGCAATTGGTGAAGCAGTACTCAATAACCCCACGGGTTGAAGGGTCTGGTGCGCTCTTTCCTGCGATTCCGCCGACTCGGTCACCGTCTGCGTGCACCAAAACACCTCCGAGTATCGTCCTTCGTACTTGACAATTCTTAATACGCCCTCTTGTAGAACCCGCAATTCCTCCCACACATCCATTCGCGTAGATTTCTGAAGAACCATAGAACGGCAAACCGTCATCGTTGGTGGCGATGCAATTGATTATCTGACCTTCATTTGCACCAGCGAAGGTACCGACGAAGTCGCGGCCCTCGATGAAGAAATCTGCGATCGTAAGATTCCTGACCACTCCAAAGTCCTCGATGAGTGCAAAGAGACCGAGATAATCGGAATTGGGTTGATTTATAGTCATACCCTGAATGGCAAATCCATTCCCGTCCAGCACTCCCTCAAATGGATTGTCAAGTTCATTTCCGATCGGCTGAAAACCATTGCGCGCATTTATATTCTCTACAAGACGATACTTGGCATCCATCGGGTGTTCTGAATCTGTTCCGATAGCTAAGAGCTCTGACAAAGTCGAAATCTCGATCCATTCGGGCACTTCTACAAACTCCAAGATGCTGAACGTATCATCACTTTCGTCTACTACGGAAGGCGTTTCGACGGAGGAAACCCTGATCTTGAAGTTCGAGCCAATGCCTGCATCGGTGGTCACTTTCCAGACTAAGGATTTGTCATTCGGAGTTGAGGCATCAATCAATCTCTTGACCGCACCTCCCTCTAAAAGCTCAATCTTGACATCTCCGCTGATTTCACCGTTCCAGGACCAAGTTATGGGCATCCTCTTTCCGTGGGCGAAGAGCTCCCCGCCTTGAGGCGACGTTACTGTGATCGCAGCGGGCGTGAACTCTCTAAAGGTAACTCCAATTGAATGAGAAGTCTGAATGTTATGTATAGTATGATCATCACCACCTTCTTTGACTACCAAACCGTCCTGATACCATCTGTGCGTCCGATAACCGGGATCAGGGCTTGCTGTCACAACTACGTCAGCTCCAGCTCCCGCGTACTGATCCGGGCCTATGTTTCCATTCTGACCTGACCAAGTCGCAATCAAGAATTGAGGTTCAGGCTCAATGTCAAATGTGAAGCTGTAAGGTGATCCGAGTGGAACACCATTCAGTGACATGACGCAGGTGCCCAATGTCACAGTAACGCTTTCTTCGAAGTCAAAGATTCCGTCGGGCATCAAGGTGAGTTTATAATCTTCATGATTAAAACTCGGCACTGGATTATGTGGCCCAGATGCGTTACCTACCAGAGTGACGCAGCCCGACGAGAAGGAACTTGCATCCATATCCTTATCGAAAGTCAAGATTATTAACGGCTGATTCACTCCCAAGCTCTGATGAGAGACAATCATAGGAGGTACAGCTACTGGCCAATCGACCACGGTATCATAGAACAGTACCCATGAGACTGCCATATCCATTGTAGGCTCCAACACGTAATCTCTAAACGTCTCGATGTCACCATGACGTCCTACGATATGGTCTACGAGATACTGGAGTATATCAAAAGGCCGCCAGTGGAAAGCAAAGAAGTCATCCCATCTTTTGGCTGACCCGTACCCGAGTGCACAACGAATTTCAAGAAGGCTGCGATAAATCGGAACAATGCGAACGCATCGAGAGTCCAGTTCTGTCGGTCGAGGGTATGATTGCATTGTCTGTGTCAACCAAGATTCCACGGCAGCCTCTGCGCACATTACGCGGATCAGCCTGATATCGGAAGCCAAGTCGATAAAGAGGTGAACCGAGAAGAAAACCGCGAAAGCAGGACCAGATATGGCTGCTGGGAGAGCCCCAAAGTAGACACTGAGACTCAATGCAAGTTCGACACCAGTAACCAATTGGCCTTCGGAGAAGCTGTTGAGACATGCAGTCAAAAATGTGTAGTCTTGGACTAGATACTCATCCACCTGCACTCTCGCTTCATAATAGCCAGCAATCATAGCTGGATCGTTCGGCGGCGAAAACACCATCATTGAGTCCAAGGCCTCCATCCTCTGAACCACATTAGCGTTGGTTAGCGCATGGAGGAACAAATCATGGAGCACTTCAGAAGTGTATTCTAGACTTGCTGAGACCAGCCCGAGCGCAGTTCCGAGGTTACTCATCTGACTCTTGAGCTTGCTCGACCTCAGAGTCTGAGCCCAGTCATCAACTGCTGCCTGCATCTGAAGTCCGTTCGCCTGATAATTGCTGCCATCGCTAATCGCACTTATAAGTGGCAGCAGATCTGCCGACAGACTGGCCTCATTTGCAGTTGTCTCGGCGAGACTCTTGACGCGAGCGTACTGCTTGCCGTCCTGTCCAAGCCGAGCGCTGATCTCAGGTTGAAGGAGAGCTGTAATGAATGCGTCACGGAAGTACTCAGTACGCTCTTGGAGAGAGTCAAAATTCGGATAGAAGAACACGGTTAGCGATGCATTATCTAGGTTTGGATGAAACAGCTCGTAGTCATTGGATTCGTCGTCCACGCGACTCTCGACACTCCATGATTCGTAAAATTCTGGTGGAAGGTCCAAGTAGGTGTCGGAAACACACGAGGATGATTCCTGTTGCGACGCGGCTAATTCAGATGTCTCACAACCAACGATCAGAGCAAGGCCGACGGCCAAGATGATAGTAAACTGGTAGCCCTTTTTCATATCTCTCATTGTTTTCTCCTTTTGACAGCGTCCGCTTCACGGGCTATTCATACATCACATATGTGCTGACCGGAATTCCCAACCTCGATGTAGAGCAATTGTAGCTGGATCCAAAGGAGATGTGCGAAAAACCCGCCAACACCCTTGGGAATAATGTAGCCAATATACCAGATGATGGGTCCGCGCGCAAGGGTTTGTTCCCCAACGCAGTGTTCATGAGCGGAGCTATCGGACTGGAGCGCGGTGACTTAATCTCTACATGAACTCCAACCTATCCACCGCATCAGCCAGATGATCCGGCGCGAGGTGTGCGTAGATCATTGTTGTTTGGATATCGGAGTGTCCCATGAGTTTTCCGACAGTTGCTAGATCAACTCCCTGCCATGACAAGATGACTCGCGAAGATGTGACGGATTCATAGGACAACCCTAAATGCCGACGGGACTCTGGACGCATCAGGACTTCATTCCTGTCACGGATCAAATGACTACCAGATGCATCTCAATCTGCACCTGCAAGTCAACTGAGAAAGGTTTATTCCTGCGGAAATGAACAGGATGCTTCCTATGAGACGATCTTAGATCGATGGCACAGAAGTTCAGGCGCACAGCAGTGTGGAAGGCAGACAATAGTGACATTTCGGAGAAAATCACGATGCTTGGTCACAATATGGACTCGAATGCAGACAGGCTGGATTCATGGTTGCCGCAACTCGCTGACAGTTAGTCTCTTTCGTCGCGGCATGAACCGGTGAGCGGCGGTAGTAATGTTCGAGACCACCGCCCGGAAGTTTCTACTACGATCCGAACTGGGTAGTGAGCCTTTGGCTGCCGAGAGGAGAAGTAGTTTTTGGCATCAGGGAATGAGCTGGAATCTAATTGCGTTGTCGGCATCAATCATGCTGGTCAGTCGCCCGCCCAATATAGTTGGCTTAACGGTATGGGCGATCCGCTAAGTAGAATCGTGATTGACGCACATTGGCGTATACCTTGACTAGTAAGTGATTCCAGAGAACTTGCGTAGATCGCGTTGACCTATTTTATCAGTAGCATCTTCTTACACTGAGAATATCCATCTGCCTGAATGTGATAGAAGTAGATGCCGGAAGAAACAGCTTTACCGCTCGCATCACGACCGTCCCAGTTGGCTGCGTGCACACCGGCTGCTTTGATGCCGTCAATCAGAGTAGCGATTCGACGTCCTATTATGTCATATATGCGGACTCTTACATGAGTGTCAGCCGGGATTCCGAACTTGATCTCAGTCGCAGCATTAAACGGGTTCGGGTAGTTCTGCCACAAGTAGTAATCCGCCGGCATTTGTTGCGATCCATCGTCAGATTCACTTGGACTCGTTCCTTTGCTAATATGCAGCTGATAAACAGCACCCTGATCGTCAACCGGTAGAGGAAGAACACATGTGCAGGCCTCCTTAAGATCGCATTGCCATCCCTGATCTTCAGACCCAAGAACTATACTGAATTTGGCCGGTATGTAATCATCATCGATGAGCTTGATAGCTGCCTCCCCAACAAGACTACCTCTCACCTCGATCTGATATACCCAACAACTATCAGTTTGCCCACGGAAGTCTCCTGAAAGCCTCTCAGTTTGGAAATCCATGCCGGTGCCAAGTGATCTTAAGCTCACGTCTTTCCCGATCGCTGGCGGCTTGACATAATCGTATGAGTCATAACCATCGCTTGCGTCCAGAAGGCAGCCAACTACCACTGTGCTCATGACTCTTCCACTAGATGTCAGAGAGAGTTCGACCTTCCAATTGTTTTCTGAGACCGTAAAAGGCATAACATTCTGGTTCTGCTGCTGACTCGCTTCAATGTAGGGTAGAAGAAGAAGCTGTTGGACAGAGGACTCATTCAACACCCAATACCCTGCAAATGGCTCCATCTTACTTGACATCGTGTAATCATCGTTCACTCCCGGTGTGTAATTCCAGAGCGAATCGCTGATAAGGTCAGGATGCTTTTCGAAGCGATCATTCCAGTTGATATTGAATGCAAATGGAGTCGATATTTGATTGTACCCCGGATCGAGAACGAGCTCAGCATATCGAGTGCTCTCGACAATCACTGTCGGATCATATTGTATGGTGTCGTACACTGTAGTATCCGGTATCGCAGATTGGCCAGCTGCCCCGATGGTTTCGTCGGCTGCGGTCAGCAACCAGTACCCGAGACCGCCAGCGATATCTCCGACATCAGAGTATTCGTCATAGCCGCTCCCGTTCCACCTTCCTAAGCGCCATATTGTGCTGTTGGGCTGACCTAGATCATCCACAAACACTGAATCAAAATCCTCAGGATCAACTTCGAACGGAAAGCCGATGATGTGATACCGATTGCCGACGATGCTTATCGCACCATCAGTGTTGGTGATACTCGTTCTTATGATAAACAGAGAATCATAAGGTGCACCGGGGGGCTCTGTGGCACCAAGATCCTCGTCGATGACGTTGAAGTAGTATTCCACACCTCTGATTCCTACCTCAGCCCCCGGAACCTGTCCTGATCCCTGTAGCCCGGTGAATGTTAAATCCATTTGCGCGAATTCTGTTTCCCCGCCTCTTCTATAGTAGAGGTGTGCAGAATCAGGTAGCTCCTTGACACCAACATATAGGGATATTGCGCTTCCAATAGTGGCGCCTGTCACATCCCCTGAGATACCTACCAGTGCAGGAATGACTACAATCTTTGCAGAAGCAGTATCTGGGCAATCATCGACATAGGCCATTATCTCAGCGATCCCTACGTTTCTTGCCAGGATTTCACCCTGACTTTGATTCACTATGGGGGCAACATTCGGATCAGTCGACTCCCAGATCACTGAATCAGTAATAACCCAGCTCTTTCCATTATTGAAGAACCCGATCGCCCCAAAGAACGTGCTTGAATCCTTAGGTATCGAAACACTGTCTGGTGTTACCACGATTGACTGGAGTTCCAACGGAACAGATATTATCAATGCAGCTCCGCTAACAGGATGCGATTCCCCCCTTATGGCAACAGTGTCGGAGACAGTTATCTCGACTGTGCCTGTATCTTTGAGCTCTATTACCCCGGTTCCAATAACACCGGCTACAGATTCATCGCCTGACTCCCAGACTAAATCTGTCGAGCTGAGCCGCAAGCTGTCTCCATCGGTGTACACATCCACAAAACGATACTCTATCGTGTCACCTTGGACCAATATCGTATCTGAAGGATCTAACCACAACGACAGTAATCGAGGAGGATGGACATGAATCGACGAATTACCTGACAGCGAATCAGGCTTATCACGATCGATGGTCGCTCTGATATCTGCATCACCTGCATCCAACCCGGATACAACACCGTTCTGATCTACAAATGCGATTGATTCATCATCCGACTCCCAGATCGCTGTATCAATGGCAGTCGAATCCCCGTCTGTGTAATGCCCATAACATTCAAGATCAGCAGTCTCACCGACAGCCACACTCACTGAATCTGGAATTACGAATATCGAATCAATGACTGCTTCTACAACAACCATGATCGCAGAATCGATCATCTCCTGGTACTCGCCAATGATGGAAGTCCTGCCAATCTGCTTTGCAGAAGCAAGCCCTGTGCTGTTGTCAATGTCCGCGATGGCAGTATCCGATGATGTCCAGAGATCAATCGACTCGATTGTCGCCGACGAGTCATTGCTGAAGAATCCAGAGGCGCTATACTTCTGGCTCATTCCAATAGGGAGATCAACAGAATCTGGACTAACTACTATCGAATCGAGTGCAGGTGGAATTACATTCAAGCTGAACGTCCCGACGCTGTCGCCAACGTGCGCTGAGATCGTTGTATTTCCTTCTGCAAGAGCTGTCACCAAGCCATTAGCGTCTATGGTTGCGGTTATCAAACTGGAAGATGACCAACTGTCTGGCTGCTCAATCGGCATCACTGATTCATCGGTGTACATTCCTGAAGCTGAGCATTGAAGAGTTTGCCCGACCGGAAGTTCGTTTGCGTCGGCTGACACCGTGATTGACACCAAAGCCGCTTCGCTCACTTCTAGAGTAGCGTCATCGGTTTTACCGCTCAGTGTTGCAGTTATCGTGGTTGTTCCGATTCCGATGCCCGAAGCCACAGAAGCAGATATTGTAGCAACAGTCTGTGACGACGAGTTCCAGCTCTCGATGGCGGCCGTAACGTCCTGTTGGGTGCCATCGCGATAATAGCCAACAGCGCTATATGTCGCTGTCGTTCCGAGGGGAATTGTCGTATCCTGTGGAGACAAGACTATCGAATCAAGCTCATTGGTGACCGTCAGTTTAACAGCGACATCTTCAGTTCCCCAGGTTGCAGGGTCTGACAACACCGTAAAAGTGTCTGTGTAGACTCCGACCGGAAGTCCACTTATATCCACACCAACTGATACATTTGTGGGCGCACTACCGGACCGAGGGGTCACCAGCAGCCACGTACTGTTGATTCCGCTGGTTGTCCAGGGAAGAGCACCCGCTGTACCGCAGTTATAGACTTGAAGGGTCTGAGAAGAGGGATCGGTGCTCTCTCTTACAGCTTGAAACTCGAACAGGTTTGAGCTGACACACAGCTTGGGATTTGACTCCCTAACTGTTAGTCTCACTACAAGCGTATCTGCGGATGGACCTGCAAGAACTACTACTTTAAAGGTCGTTTCACCTACATCTCCCTGACTCGGCACACCCAGGATTCTGTCTGATGCAGGAGACAGCCAATCAGGATAGTCATAAAATGATATCGCACCGGTCTCGCCGTCTGGTTCATTAAATGTAACGACATGAGTATATGTCGTCAGGACATACGCAGTATCTGTGTCAGGTGATGTAATCTGTGGTGGGTAGCAGGAGACATCGTACGCCCCAACCAGGAAACCGCAGTATTGGTTGCCGGGAGCACACGGGGATGTCTCATCGATGTGATAATTCCCGCCAGCAGGATCACAGAACTTCGGATTCTCTGAGAATACTACGTTTGTATCTAGTTCTATTGGAATACCCGACAACCAAGTCCCAACTGTGTCTCCCCAAACATCAACTGAATCCAGATGGATATCCGCCCAAGTGCTGACGTAGACAGCAGTATCGCTGTCAACGGCAATGATGCATTTATTGAGATGAAGTTCATCGCTTACGTCGAGCTTGCCAAGAAACGTGCAATTGGTAGCCGACAGGTACGCTGGACTCCAGATCTTCACAGAGACGTCCGGATCAGTCACAAGAGTATTTGATGCAGTTATATAGCCGTAGTCTGAGGAGCTAGTTAAATTCGAGACAATGCTCGAGTCAACGGTCGTAAATCCGTCATCTGTTGAACTCACTACTCCGTTGACGATCGAGTGGCGTATTAGCGTGTTGCCGAAGGTCCAGTTGGATATGCCACCATTTACAACTGAGTGCAGAATGTTGAAAGATCCTCCTACTCTGCTCATACTTGCCGCAGTAGAATTGATGAGATCACATCCTCCTCCTCCATACCGTACGGTTATATGACCATCTATTGTGCAAGAATCAAATATGGGATGTCCCCCATCCCCACACATGATCTCATCAGCTAAATGGCACGCTGTGAATTTAGGCGAGCCACCATAGCTACATAGCAGGCTGTAATTATCACAATAGATAATGTCGCATTTATAGATGTGAGGACTGGCACCCATAGATTCTATCCCTACTGTACCCCACTTCAGCGTCAACCCCATCAGTTTGGATAAGGAGTCTTCAGATGAAACAAAACTTACAATCGTATCACTGGGACCACTTCCTTGGATTCTAGTGGCAGCGATGTGGCTCTCATTACCATCAAAAACGTAAAAAGAGGAAACGATAATCTTCTTGCCATTGAAGTCGATCTCCTGATAATATGAGCCATCAAATATGATTACAGTGTCTCCATCTACCGCAAGGTCAACGCATTTCTGAATGGACCTGAATGGATTTCCGTAAGTGCCGTCACCGATTTCGTCGCTACCGGCATCCGATGCATACCATACAGGTCCATCATACGGCGGCTGGCCAAGTGTGTTGTTAACACTGATCGTCGCTCCGATGAACACTGGCGGGAATCCTGTTCCCCCGTCGGGTGAGAACTTGAATGCTCCCGCTGGCGGAAAGAACAGTGAATCAATGACTATGTCAAACGCGCTGGATGCGTTTGCCGCATCCAGCATTGTGATGGTCAGGTCTCCAAACTTGGACGGAGTGCCAGCGGGGAACAGCGGCGAGGACAGATTGACCATTCCGATCAGAATCCCATTGTAGTCATTATGCAGAGCCGCTGGGAAGCTGGCCCCGTCAATGTGACTGTACGCAAAGGAAGGAATCATTGGACTAAGAGCATGAACCCAGTCTTTCGCTACGATTAGCGAATCATCATGACCAGTGCCGCCGCCTGTGTCGGTGGTCATTATGTACGGGAGCGAAAGTCCCTTAATAACCTGATCTGACCAACCCCAAATTGCCACTGTAAACAGCGTATCAGCTTCAGTGTTGATTGTCCATGTGGCCGTCTCCGGCACGAAGCGGCAGGTGTCTCGAACGCCTGTGTCTTGCGCAAGGACTATCGAGCAGAACAGGCAGCTCGCAACTATGAGTAGATAGACCGCATATTTCTTCATCTCGCACCCCCTGGTGGATCAGGAAAGTCGGGGAGCTGACCGGTTGTGCCGTCATCTCCTCCACCGCCGCCTCCGGCTAGTGCTACACCGACCGCGATGGCAACCACACCCACCCCGGATGCTATCGCCCACCACTTCTTGTACCAGTGTTTACTACCTTCTTCAGAGGCAGCAATCGTAGCTAGAGAGTCAGCCTCGTACACGGCTCGAATCGAATCAGCCTGCTCTTGTGCGATCCTGATGCTGTCCTCGGTGGCTTGGCGTTGCCTGTCGCTCTCTATGTCAGCTTGCACTGTGCGCTCCGCTTCTTCCAGCATGTCGAGAAATTCAGCGCGTTTCAGCGGAGACGTGCCATCCCAATCCGGCATGATTCGAAATGCCTGCTGCAAGTTGGAAGTTATCTTGACATCCTTTCGTCTGAGCTGTGTATAATAAACCGCCGCCAGGAGTATATGAGCGTTCGCCATCTCCTCGGGAGGTTTATTGCCGATTGACATGAAGCTTGTCACTTCCTGCTCGGCACAATCGAGATTCAGACCAACCATAAGTTCTTTAGCGTGCTCCAGTGTGGGAGCCTGCGGATCAAACCCACATGCTCCGACCTGTGCGCTGACAGACGCTGCAAATAGGAGTACGACAGATTGTATTAGAAGCAGAAAAGACAACGCGATTCGCATTATGAACATCTCTCGCATGACAGTTCCTCCCTTTCCACAAGTTAATCGCTGCCGGACCAGTAAACGACAACACGCAGGCGATCAAAGTCATCCCATTCGGGCAGTCCAAGATCGATCTGGCCGGTGTTTCCATATATGACCTGCCGAGCAGAGCCACTGTATGAATCAGTTACGACCGAATCTACTCGCATCGATTGATTGCCTTCATCACTGATAGAAGTCAATTCAAATGCAGTGAGCCATCGCCCCTTCAGCCTTTCGATATCAAAAATCGGCATGTCATTATGGTCCGTACTCCGACCATTGAACGCTACACGCATCACTGCATTGTCAATTAGTGGCGACACTCCAATCAGAAGCTCAGTTTTTGCGATAGAAGCAAATTCAGTCAACAAATTGATGTGTACTGTGCTGTCAGAGATCAGCGATATCGTGCGATCCAGTAGTGGATATTCTGCATGGACAACTCTGACCGTGTAGCCGCCGTCTTTAAGAGATATCGGCTCGCCAATTTGCTTCAAATTGCCGCCGACATATAGGAGCGCTCCAGACGATGGCGTCACATTAATCCGCAAATCGTGAGCGGATGGCATTTGTTCCACTGCTTTATTGTTCGACTGTGACAGCTCAGTCGGCTTGTTCTCTGCAAGAGGCTCCGGTGCTCTTCTGCTAATCACCTTGTCCTCAGGATCAGCCTCGGAAATCGATTCTGCATCTGTCTCCGGCGTGTCCGCCACAAGTTGGCTATCAGGCAGGGTTGGGGTCACTCCGAGCTCATAAGATGTATCAGCACTGCCGAATGCAGTCCCGATTTTCTCCTTCAGATCGACAAACTTAGACTTAGCGAAATCTCGATTCATATAACTTAGTGCAGCAATTGCGACGACAACAAGCGTGATGATTGTGTACGCGAGCGTATGACTGCGGCGATAGACACAGTTGATATTCTTCAGTACAACCAACATTTCGTCGGGAGATTGGAATCGTCGTTCGGGATCCGGATGCGAGGATTTGCGAAGAAACCTCTTCATTTGAGGGCTTAGCTTGCCGGCAGCTTTGCCACCCCACTCTTTGAGCTCGGGAGCATCTGCGCTGCCATATGGCATCCTGCCCGTTGCCAGCTTGAACAGTGTCACACCAACTTCGTACACATCGCTGAGAAAGGGATTGTAATTGGTTGTACCTGATTGGCGTTCAGGAGCAGCGAACTGAGGAGTGCGAGGCGCATAACCAGTCTTCGTCGTCTTTCCTCCAACCTCTTTCGCTATTCCAAAGTCGATCAAGCATACGTGACCGTTTCTATCAAGCATTATATTGCTTGGCTTGATGTCTCTGTGAGCTATCTGACGTGCGTGAGCAAACGAGAGAGCACTCAATAACGATCTCGCTGCCTTAAGCAATAGCTGTTCGTCAAAATGTCCTGATTCTTGATAGAGTTCATCGAAGTTTTTCCCGTCAATGAAAGGCACAACCATGACACCTTCATCCGGCAGGAAGTCGACAACTGAACAAATGTTCGGATGAACAAGTCTTGAGAGAATTACAGCTTCCTTCTTAAACTTGTCACGAGACTGGATCTTCTTAAAAAACTTGAATACTAGCTGTTGATCGGTCAGGTTGACGTTGTGGCCGCGGTATACCTCACCGAAGCCACCCTCTCCAATGTATGAGTCTATACGGTACTTACCGCCGATGCCCCACCCGATTACGCCGAGCGGATCAGTATTCCCTGCGCCTTGAGGAGACGCGGATTGCGTGCGATCTATTTCGTCGGACATGGTAACTACAAATATAGAGATTTATGTGAGTTTTTCAAGTGAAATTCATCCGGCTGAGTTGAAACAACTGTACTGACAAGATAGGGACATACTGAAAGCTCGCGTGATAGGGGATTAGGCCCGATTGCTTCAGGGTATTGATCTACCGTTAAGTAGAGTCCAGACCCCGACTCAGGTCTAGACTCGGATGAGCAGAACCTAAATGATACGGAAATGGAAAGGTTGGTGATTCCGGTCAGATTAGAAGTCCAGTTTATCCACAGCATCTGCTAGATGATCAGGCGCAAGGTGAGCATAGATCATTGTCGTTTCGATATCAGAGTGACCCAATAGCCTCTGGACAGTAGGAAGGTCGACTCCCTTCATGACAAGATGACTGGCAAAAGTGTTGCGGAATCGCAGGGAGACCCTCATGTCTGCGGGGGCTGCGGACCCACCGTGAGTTCATTTTGCATGTCAAGATTGGTAGGTTTATCCGACAGTTTAGGGTGCCATCCAGTATGTATTCGAAAGAGAAACGGAAACACGGTGCGGCCGATCAGGGAGTCGAGTGAATACAGAGTTATCCGAATGCGGAATAGTGATTTGAGGTACTAAACCTCTCATCTGAGTGTCAACACACCAAACAAGGAGTAATGATGGCTAGGGATCCTTCTGAGTTAATCTACCTGGAGCCACGGGCAGAGTGGCTGGCTTGGCATTATGAGCTTGACAAGAAAAGAGTGCTAAATGTACTAAGGCGTCTCAAAGTGACGATTGAAAGTACGGTCATGGATGATTTCTTCGCTTATCTCGAGTTCGACCCGTCGTTTGAGACTGCATTGTTCTACCTAAGACCACAGGTAGCTTTAGATCTCTTCGCAACTGGTGACCTGCAAAAGATACGTGAGTGGTTGGCTCTGACAGAGCGTGTGGTTGGCAAGTCTCACCATGACCAACCATGGGTGGAAGAACTGTGCCGTTGGGATGCGGAGCAGACATTACTTCCTGATTAGCGGAATTGGGCAGTTGCCCTCATCGATGTTATCGCGAGCTAATATGTGGCGGGAATAGGGAAGTTGAGGGAAGGAAGACGAAGAAGGTCGGGATTTGTCCTGCCGGATGGGATCTTGACTTCAGGTGCGTTATCAGCTATTATTCGGCAGACCCGAGAAATTCAGATTCCTATCAGGAGCTTATATATGAAACGCGTGTTCGTTATCACTGTCGCAACGCTCTCTGTTATGGCGCTATGTCACGTCGTCGCTGACGACACTGAAGCGACGATGGCATTGATCACTGAGTCAAATCATTCAGCCGAGTCCGTTCAGCAAGGTTTAGTGATGAATCAAATGGACAGACAGCCAATAGCCTTCACTGAGAATCAAGGCCAATGGGATAAGCGGGTGAAGTTCAGAGCGATCGCCGGCGGAGCCACTCTGTGGTTCACCGAGGACGGAGTTTACTATCAGTTTACTCGACGGATTCCGAAGGATGGCCCATCGCCCGATGATCCGGTGCACATGTCGCATGAGAAGTTCAATCACGAACCCGACAGCATAGAGCAACTGGTTATCAAAGCGTCATTCGTCGGTGCCAATTCCGACCCGGCAATCATCGGCGACAACATGATGGAGTACAAATGTAATTACTTCTTCGGCAATGATCCTGACGAATGGCACACGGATGTCCCCAATTACGAGCGGGTGACGCTTCGCAACATCTATGATGGAGTTGATCTGCAATTCCACGGTAGCAGAGACGGTAAGCTGATGTATCGATACTTAATCACACCAGGGGCGGATCTGGATCAGATATTGCTTGCTTACGATGGTTTGGAGGAGACTTCATTCGATGAGGACGGTATACTGGTCGCCCAGACTGGGTGGGGAGAGATCAACGGCTTACTCGCTGCCCTTCCTGCTGACGCGGATGTTTGTTCCACCGAATTCTCGTTGTCGTCGGCTAACACGCTGCTTTCTAATCTGGATAGAAGCTCTTACGCACAGCCTAGCCCGCAAGCAGTTGAGCTGGTTTACAGCACCTACCTCGGGGGGGGGAATGCCGATGTTGGCTATGGCATCGCGGTTAATGGCAGCGGTAACGCCTATGTAACGGGCAAAGCTTGGTTCCCCAACTTCCCAACTGAAAACCCCTATCAGACGGACCAAGCCGGCGCAGATGTCTTCGTGACTAAGCTGAACAGTTCCGGCGAAAGCCTGATTTACAGCACCTACCTCGGTGGGGGAGATAACGATGGAGGCCGGGGCATCGCTGTCGACGGCAGCGGTAATGCCTATGTGACGGGGTTTACTGAATCTTCCGACTTCCCGACTCAGAATCCCTATCAGACGGATCAGGGTGTCTCAGATGTCTTTGTGACCAAGCTTTCCAGTTCCGGCAACTATCTGGCCTACAGCACCTATATTGGTGGAGGAGACGACGATTGGGCATACGGCATCGCGGTTGATGGTAGCGGTAACGCCTATGTGACGGGGTTTACTGAATCTTCCGATTTCCCGACTCAGAATCCCTATCAGACGGATCAGGGCAGCTATGATGTCTTTGTGACTAAGCTGAACAGTTCCGGCGAAAGCCTGATTTACAGCACCTACCTGAGTGGGGGAAACTACGATTTTGGCTACGCCATCGCTGTTGATGGTAGCGGCAATGCCTATGTGACGGGCGGAACTTGGTCCTCCGACTTCCCAACTCAGAATCCCTATCAGCCAACGCATCAAGGGGACCTCTGGGATATCTTTGTGACCAAGCTTTCCAGCTCCGGCGAAAGTCTGGTTTATAGCACCTACCTTGGTGGAGGAAACGACGATTGGGCAGAGGATATCGTGGTCGACGGCAGCGGTAATGCCTATGTGACGGGGTCTACTGAATCTTCCGACTTCCCGACTCAGAATCCCTATCAGACGGATCAGGGTGTCTCAGATGTTTTTGTGACCAAGCTTTCCAGTTCCGGCAACTATCTGGCCTACAGCACCTATCTTGGTGGAGGAGACGACGATTGGGCATACGGCATCGCGGTTGATGGCAGCGGCAATGCTTATGTGACGGGCTGGACTAACTCCTCTGACTTCCCGACTCAGAATCCCTATCAGACAACATATCAGGGCTCCGGAGATGTTTTTGTGACCAAGCTTTCCAGTTCCGGCAACTATCTGGCCTACAGCACCTATCTTGGTGGAGGAGACGACGATTATGGACAGGACATCGAGGTTGATAGCAGCGGCAATGCCTATGTGACGGGCTGGACTAACTCCTCTGACTTCCCGACTCAGAATCCCTATCAGATGGATCAGGGCGGGTCTAACGTAATCGTGACTAAGATCTCTGAAACAAACGGCTGTCTTAGTGGCACTGTCAGGCGAGCCGGTAGTTCTGATACTATACCAGACGCAACGTTATGGTGTACGTTCGGATATGGCGGCACTTCCGACAGTCTCGGCCAATACAGTATCTGCCAGATCTCTCCTGGGTATGGGTTTAACGTTGGTGTTTATGCTGCTGGTTATGTTGCGGACACAACTTTCGATGTCTCAATCTCCGCTGGCGAGGTAACCGTAGTCGATTTTGCCTTGCAACCGGCTTCTTTCACCTCCTTCCGATTGCGTGATCTTAATGTCAATCCCAATCCAACAGTCTCGACTCTGGTACCAGGCGGTAAACTGCATAGATACTATATATTGGAAGATGCTATCTCAGGGACACCCGTCCCCGGTGCACAAGTGCTGGTACCTTTGAGTGATTCGTTTCCGACCAATCAGGACGGTGTGGTAGACATAAAGGTCATTAGCATGGATGTCGGCAGCGGCCAGCCTGACGACGGAAGCCGGACTTTCGACATATCTGAGGTGATATATGACGGAGTTACATATGAATTGGAGGAGCCTGTCAGTTTTCAGGCTGCTGTCGTGAACCAGAGATACGAATTCGGTTGGGAGAGTTCATCATACGCCAAGCTCGGCGTTTCTCTATACAGAAGCGGTGAGGGATTCGACTCAAAAATCTCTCTTGTGGAGACTGACAATGACAATATCGGTTTTGACAGTATTGGACTGATAAGGCAGGAGAGAGATCAGGAAGGCGCAGGATACGGGATACATACGCCAGTTCAAATAGTGTGGTCGGATTATGGTGTCGGAGGGGGAGCAGGATGGGAAGCTTTGAAGGCGAAGAGGCTGGAGGACGAGTACGTCTTCCCCTATCCCAATTACACTGAAATGGATGCTGTCAATATGTATATCTTGTTCGCTGACGGAAACGTGCAAACAATCGACCAGGTTTTGATACGCTTACTGAGTTACTTGGAGGTGATATACTCTGGCCAAAGCAGTCTGGATGCTGCGTATTCAAGTGAGTCAAAAGGGATTGAATTCTCGGCAGGTGTCGACGGACAGATCAGATACGGTCCAGCACCTGCACTCGCTAACCTCGTAATACTCAATGTCGGCGAAGACATTGGATACGGATTCAGTGCTTACGCACTCATGGGATACTCTCATGGCAGCGGTACCATTCACGGCTTGCTTGGCATGTCAGGACGCTACAACTATGGTGCTTGGGCTGGTATGATGTTTCCATTCTTGAACGACTCCCCGGTTACTTGGGACTTGTCAGACTACATCTTACCGTATAGGTTAGGATTTGATACAGAGGTTAGTTCAGGTGTTGAACTTGGGGCACACTTCTTGGGCACTGAAGCAGATCCATTCACATTATCTTTGCGCATCACCCACTCAGATGCTAACGATGGAATTGGACGCGAGAAGTCGACATTTTATCAAGTATCCGGACTCGGTATAATCGATGCAATTGAGAACTCAGTCGAGGAGTACGCCGATGTCTTGAACATGAGGTCCGGGGATGTAAACATAGATGTTTCTAATACCACAATTACTGGAGAAATGGGTGACCTCTTCAGATTGATCAACGACGTTCAAGCTAATGGTTCCGACGATGCATTTGTCAATTTTACCAGAAACGACTGCGAGAGAGAAGAGATTTCATCGTTTGACTTCAAGCTAGCAGTTGGTCCTTTCGAGGACTTCATCAGCGCGAGTGTTTCAGAGAAAACGCATTTTGAGCAGTTTACTAGCTATGACACTTTGGTGGGCGCGTGGGCACTCGGTAAACACTATGTATTGAGAGAAGATCCAAAACCAGTTGCCGGTCCCGTCGAATACAATGAACTAGTATCAGAGATTTGCAATAAGGTTCCACTCTGGATGCGGATTGCAGCATTCACATGGAATACATTTGGGTTCCCTAAAGCTTACGATGACGCCATGACGTTTTTCATCACAGACTCGACTGGGATAGACACTACGGGCAGTTTGACATATTTGCCTGGTTCGTTTCCAGATACAGTTACGGCAGTGAATTGCTACTCATGGGGATGGTGGGGATCTTCTCCTCAAACAGAGAAAGCACTTTTGTCCAACCGGGCTCTTTCCATCTGCCAGCGCTTGAAGTCAGCTGCTGAAGAATCACGAGGAATGACTTATGGCTACGGCGGCTTCTACCAGTTTGAACCGTATGGTTTGGAGCTAGAGGACTCAGCCTGGCTGACAATGAAATATCTGCAGTCAGAGATTGAGGATTTTGATGAAGCGGAACTGTCAATGTATGTGGAGGATAAGTTGAGCCAGTCTTGGCTTTTGGTCGGTGGAGAAGTTGACATACTCTCAAATAGCGTGACAGCGTTGATTAGCAAACTTGGGACTTACACACTTGCGCCGCGTCTTCCTTTCGGTGAAATAGGCCTGATTCCTTCACCGGAGATCATTCCTGCTGACAGCCAGTCGACTACCATGATCGTGAGTGACACAATTAGAAACAACGATGGTACAGTTGTAATCGACGGAACTGAGTTCAATGTGATCGCTAACGGCGGTAGGTTCATCACTGTAGACTTAGATACCAGCAAAGCTGGCTTGCAGGTGTCATCTCAAAGTGGAATTGTCGGATTCGAACTGAAGTCAAGTCTCTACGCGCAAGCAGTCAGGATTGAAGTCTTGAGCACCCGAGGAAGCGCACATGGCCTGACGCAGGTAGAGTTCTATGATACTGGCCCACCATCGCCACCGATACTCCTGTCAGCGATCCCTGGAGACGGTAGGATCGTGGTGCAATGGATGTCTAATCCAGAGTTAGACATCAAGGGTTACAAGATCTACTTTGACAGTGATAACTCCGGTCCACCTTATAATGGCACAGCAAGCATATATGGCCAGCCTTCACCTGTTGATGTTGGCAATGATACTGTGCACACGCTTACAGGCTTATTCAACGACAGTACCTATTTTATCTCAATCTGTGCATACGACATGTCAGGGAATAAGAGCTCCTATTCGGAGGAGCTGACCGCGGTGCCGTCACAATACATGTGTGGAGATGCCAACGGCACTGGAGATATAGACATCGACGACATTATATATCTCGTGAATTACATCTTCTTAGGTGGGATACCGCCGGATCCGCTCTGGTTGGGAGATACTAACTGCTCAGAGGATATTGATATTGATGATATCATCTTCACGGTGTCGTATGTCTTCCTTGGTGGCAATGATCCCTGCGATACAGATGGTGATCAGGTTCCAGATTGCTGATCCGCCGGCTTCGCTGAGGATTAAGCGCAAGCCGACCCGCAGATTCAGGGCATAGCCCGACTGTCATTCACGTCAAGCCTCTTCCCCCTGTCGCACTTTGGTCTTGTCACGGGCCTCAGCTATAGTATCGCAAGTCAAAAGCAGATCGAGCATCGCCCACACTCTCAGAGAAGAGTATAGTTTGCCCGTCTTCACGGTCTTCGTTGGTGTGATTGGCATGCCAAGCTTATAAACGAAACGCGGCTCGTGCTTTCTGTTTCGGATCTCAGGGATCACCTTGTGCAAGTTCGTGACTATTTCCCAATCATCAACGTGATGTATAGATTGCAGTTCGCCTCTGTACCTAAAGCCAACGTAGTTGGGGGGTTCCTTAGGCCATCCGCCCTTTCCGCCTACTGGATGAAAATAGATTCCCTTTTCCTCTACAAAAGCTTGCGATGATATCTTACTGAACTCTGGAATCTCTGCTCCGAGTGAGACCACGTACACCAGGTTTGACTCCACCCTCTGCATGCTGACAATCCTCCTCATATAGGTTCTTAACTGTTGGAGCAGCCGTTTCTCTGCATGATTTGAAGGTTTGGCATTGCACAGGCTGTCAATATCTTTCCAGCTTATGTGAATGACTCTGAATCCGCCAACATTCTTGACTGGATACTGATCGACATATTCCGACGAGCACTCGGACATGGACACTAAAGCTCTGAACTTCCGTTCCTCAGATTTCTTCAGCCGGCGAGAGTACTTCTGCAATTGAACTTTTCCCGGAACAGTCCAGCCGCGCTTTGCTTCGATGATTACATGTAGGTTTGGGCCGATGATTTCCACATCCGTGTAACCCCCATCCGCATCGTGCTGCTGCAATTCTATTCGATCGACATCACCAATCGAACTGCTAGGGAATATCTTTGAGAGCAGCCCATCAAGAAGAGTTGGACTGTGCGACAACGCCCAACCAAGGCTGTATGTAATGTCGTTTTCCTTCGTTCCGAGCAATTCGAAAACGCTATCGAGCTTGCTTCCATGTAGGTAGATGTCGATCGCGTCAGTCATTAAAAGACTCTCCATTGTGTTCTCAGATTAACAACTGCTCCCTTGGATAGCTACAAGCCTGGCAGTAGATTGTCAATAAGATTCTCCCGATTGTCTGTCTCAGTGTCTCCCTAACTGAAGTCGGATTTCGGACGTTTTGCTCCTGCGAGCTATTGACATGGTGGCACGCTATGGCTATATTTGAGAATCAGCAAAGCCTCATGGCTTGATAGTGAAGGTAGGGCCAGAGCGGTATGCCAGTCCTACACGGAAACAACAGAGGGTTAGGCCGTACATATAAGCCTTTTCACTCTGTATGAACGGGGGCGACAGCTTTAGTGGAATCGAGCAAGGATCGGTGCCTGAATAATGGAAAAGCAGGTCAACTCAAAGCAACGTATCGCGGACCATGGTGAGGTCTATACAGATCCGCGGGAAGTCAACGCCATGCTTGATCTGGTTAAGTATCAGACTGAGCGGATAGACTCCCTTTTCCTCGAACCCGCATGCGGAACCGGCAATTTTCTGACAGAAATCCTGGAACGAAAACTGCAAGTCGTTGAGTTACGCTACCGCAAGAGTCAATTGGAATATGAACGAAATGCCTTCCTCGCTGTGTCCTCTATCTACGGAATAGACATTCTCGAAGATAATGTGGTGAAATGTCGCAACAGGCTGCTTGACATCTTCGATCAGAAATACAGTGGTCTTTACAAAAAGGCGGCGAAAGAGAAGTGTCGCGAGGCGGTCGAATTCATCCTGGAACGCAACATTATATGGGGCGATGCGCTCTCGCTCAAAACAGTTGGCGATGAGCCACAATTTATCGTCTTTTCCGAATGGAAGCCGCTGAATGGCAGCATGATTAAGCGCCGGGATTTCATGTTCTCCGGTTTGATTCCGAGATTTCTTCCCAAACCAGATTTGTTTCCCGAACCAGACTTGTTTTCTGAACTCGGTGATGATGCATTCATACCGAAGCCGATTAGAGAGTTTCCTCCTATTCACTTCCAGAGAGTCGCCGATGCTGAACAGCACTAACTACAATCCTGATGTACTTAGCTGTCTTGCCAATCTGAGCAGCGATGAGGTGTTCACGCCTCCAAAGGTGGCTAATGCAATTCTCGATCAACTTCCCCCGGAAATCTGGCACGACAAGAATGCCACGTTTCTTGATCCTGTCTGCAAATCGGGTATCTTCTTGCGCGAAATCGCCAAACGGCTGGACGCTGGATTGGAAAAGGAAATAAGTGACAGACAGGATCGTATGAACCACATCTTCTCGAACCAGCTTTTCGGTTTGGGAGTCACAGAGCTGACGTCTTTGCTTTCACGCCGGTCAGTGTACTGCTCCAAAACAGCAGACGGTAGATACTCTGTCTGTGAATCATTTGAGAGACCAGAGGGCAATATTCGCTTCAAGCGCATAGAACATACTTGGGAAAGTGGCCACTGTACTTTTTGTGGAGCCAGCGAAGCTAAACTTGAGCGTGGGCAAGAACTCGAGACGCACGCTTACGAGTTCATACATGTTGAAAAACCTGAGGAGCTTTTTGATATGAGATTCGACGTCATAATAGGCAACCCGCCATACCAACTGAGCGACGGTGGATTTGGCCGAAGCGCATCGCCTATCTACCAGAAGTTTGTTCAACAGGCAAAGAAGCTGAACCCCCGTTACCTCACCATGATCATTCCTTCACGTTGGTTCGGTGGCGGAAAGGGACTGGATGAGTTCCGCCGCGAAATGTTGAACGATGAACGTATCCGGAAGATCATAGATTTTGAGGACTCATCTGAAGTGTTCCCCGGTGTCAGTGTGGCAGGCGGCATTTGCTACTTTCTCTGGGAGAAAGACTACAGAGGCCCATGCGAGATAGTGAATATGCACGGAGGCATTGAAGTGGCTTCCACGAGACGCCTCAATGAATTCAGCACATTTATTCGGCATAGCCAGGCAGTTCCAATCATCAGAAAGGTGCTGGCCAGAGGTGAGACGCGGATGCATGAGCAAGTGTCGTCCTATAAGCCGTTTGGCCTAAGGACTTATGTCAAGCCACAAAAGACTGGAGATATCACGCTATACTGGCAGAAGGGCAAAGGACCATATCGAAGAAAGGACATCACAGCTGGTACTGAGATGATCGACAAGTGGAAGGTTGTCGCATCTCGTTCCGGACATGAACATGCTGGTAATCCCGGAAGAGATGGTGCTCGTCGTGTCCTTGCGCGGACTGACGTACTACCTCCCGCCACCGTATGCACTGAAACATATTTGGTGATCGGCAGTTATTCGACCGAGCAAAAGGCTCGTAACCTGCTCACGTATATGAAGACGCGCTTCTTCAGGTTTCTCATGTCTTTGTTCATGTACTCGCACGGCATCACAAGAGATACATTTGCCTTCATTCCTATTCTCGACATGACCAAGACGTGGACTGACAAGAAGCTGTATAAGCGCTACGGGTTAGCGGAGGAAGAGATCGCATTCATTGAATCTAAGATACGTCCTATGGAGCCAGATATTGAGTAGAGAGTTCTTTCCACCACGGCCTTACTCCAAGCCGACGATCTACGCCTACGAGGACACCAATCCCCAATACAAGGGCCTTTTGAAAGTCGGCTATACTTCGGTAGATGTCCAGGACCGTGTCGCTCAGCAGTATCCCACCAAGAGACCGGGCAAAACTCCTTACAAGATAGTCCTCCAAGAACCAGCTATGCGAAATGACGGCACAGTCTTCACCGACCACGAAGTTCATCGAGTCCTAAAGGCAGGTGGCATCAAGAACCCCAAAGGTGAGTGGTTCCGCTGTTCTGCGAAGCAAGTCAAAGCAGCAGTTATAGCGGTCAGATTGGGACAGCTGAGCCTGGAACATCGCTCCTTGGATTTTAAGATGAGACCCGAGCAAGAAGCAGCAGTGGAGAAGACAGCAGACTATTTTAGAAGCGCGCATATGGATGACTCCAACAAGACGCCGCATTTCCTCTGGAACGCGAAGATGCGATTTGGAAAGACCTTTGCCGCTTATCAACTCGCAAAGAAGATGAAATGGCGGAAAGTGCTGGTATTGACCTTCAAACCGGCAGTGCAGAGCGCCTGGGAAGAAGATTTGAAGTGCCATGTTGATTTCAAGGGCTGGCAGTTCATTTCAAAGAACGGCCTCTCGCATGAAGATGTGGACAAGAGCATACCATTTGTCTGTTTCGGGTCATTTCAGGATTATCTGGGCAGAAATAAAAGCACTGGTGGCATCAAGATCAAGAACGAATGGGTTCACACGATCAACTGGGATTGCGTGATTTTCGACGAATACCATTACGGAGCGTGGAGAGAAAACGCAAAGGAACTCTTTGAGGCAGAAGACAAGAAAGAGATCGCATTTGCTGAAGGCGAGGGGCTCGATTACTTCGATGAAGACATCATGCCGATCACAACCGACGCTTATCTATATCTTTCGGGAACGCCTTTCCGTGCGATTGCGTCGGGTGAGTTTATCGAGGAGCAAATCTTCAACTGGACATACTCGGATGAACAGCGGGCCAAGCAAGACTGGGACGGAGAGGACAATCCATATGCCTCGCTGCCCCGAATGGTCTTGCTGACATATCAGATGCCCGATGAGATTCGCGACATTGCTATGCAGGGAGAATTCGACGAGTTCGACCTGAACGTCTTCTTCTCCGCGGAAGGAAACGGCGAAAACGCGAAGTTTAAGTATCAAGATGAGGTGCAGAAGTGGCTTGATTTGATTCGGGGTGCTTTTCAAGCGGCCGCAATTGACAATCTGAAATTGGGGGCAAAGAAGCCACCCATGCCATTCTCCGATGTTCGACTGCTGAATGTCCTATCGCATACATTCTGGTTTCTACCGACTGTGGCTTCGTGTTATGCAATGCGCAAACTGATGGCAAAGAAGCAGAATGCGTTTTATCGCGATTATCAGGTTATAGTTGCAGCTGGGCCAGCCGCAGGGATCGGAGTTAACGCCTTACCTCCTGTGCGGGATGCGATGGACGATCCTCTGCAGACCAAGACCATTACTCTTTCATGCATGAAGCTGACTGCCGGGGTGACTGTGAGACCGTGGACGGGGATATTCATGCTGCGTAATTTATCTACCCCCGAGACCTATTTTCAGGCCGCCTTTCGCGTTCAATCGCCCTGGGTGATGGTGAATCCGGATGGAACTACTCCTAACAAAGAGCAGATTATCAAGGAGGAATGCTATGTATTCGACTTCGCGCCGGACAGAGCTCTCCGACAGATTGCCGATTACAGTTGCCGGTTAAATGTCGATGAAACTAATCCGGAGAAAAAGGTTGAGGAGTTCATTAGTTTCCTACCAGTGCTCGCATACGACGGCAGTTCAATGAAACAGATAGATGCAGCCGGGATTCTCGATATTGCAATGAGCGGGACTTCTGCAACACTCCTTGCAAGACGATGGGAAAGTGCGCTGCTGGTAAATGTTGATAACGATACACTTAAGCGGCTGATGGCCAATGAACAAGCGATGGCGGCACTGATGAATATTGAGGGATTCAGAAACCTTAACCAAGACATTGAGACTATTATCAACAAATCTAATGCCGTCAAGAAAGTACGGAAGGAAAAGAACGACGAGGAGCTGACCAGAAAGGAGAAGAAACAGCTCACTGAAGAAGAGAAGGAATACAAGAGCAAGCGAAAGATGATCCAGGAGAAGCTGATCAAATTTGCCACGCGCGTACCGATTTTCATGTATCTGACTGACTACCGAGAGCGGTGCCTTAAGGACGTAATCACACAGCTTGAGCCTGGACTATTCAAGAAAGTGACCGGGTTGAACGTGAAAGACTTCGAGCTACTTGTCAGCCTCGGGGTCTTCAACAGCGCATTAATGAATGATGCAGTCTACAAATTCAAGAGATACGAGGATAGCAGTCTGAGCTATACCGGAATCAACAAGCATGAAGGTGAAGATATCGGTTTGTTTGATACTGTGTTGAATCCGAAAGATCGGGCCGTATTCGAGAATCTAACCACAGGGAAATGATGTGTACGTCTTCAGACAAATCGGACAGGGTGTGTTGACTTGCACTGACGATGTAGATTTGAACAAAAAACTGGAGGAATGGGAGCGATTCTAAAACTGCGGTCGTCCGCACGGAGCTTTCAATGAAACAACTTTTTACGAAGCGCTTCGAAGTGTGTTTCAATAGCTGGAGAATCGTCTCACATGGTACCTAATATCTACACTGAGGCAGATAAATGAAGTTTGTTGAGAATCATATTGACACGCAGCAAGCCCGGATGCATTTTGCTACCGATAGATGACCACTGATGATGTGCTTGATGCGCGGTGATCCAAAACATGCAGCTCTGCTGACTTATGAAACAAATGGAGGCCTGAAAAATGGGTAACGGGAAGAACAAGAAAAACAGTGTGAGACTCGTGGGCTTCAATGTAAGAAGAGACGATCAATTCTTCAGAGCAACCGGAATCGACCGCCTGAAGAGAGCCAGCAAAGCCGAGATCGCTCTGAAGGTGGGCGCGCTGATTCTCTCGATTGTCGTGTTTGTGTATGCTCTGATACACAATTGGCCAGCGCTGTCCCACCTCATATCATCGATGATAGATGTAATCCTGCCTAATAGTGCATATGCACAGACTGCAGATACGGTTCAAGGTGCTAAGGCCGTCACCGACACCACATTCCTGATTCACATCGTTTTGACGGGATGCTTAGTTGCGGCGTTTTTTCTGTTCCTTGTTGTATCTCTGTTTTCGAAAGACGCGGATAGAATCGCGAGAGCAGACGACTACTTCAGAGTGATCCTTGGGTTTATGATCGGAGCATTGGAGGGCAAATTCCTGAGTAATTGACTCCTGACCGATAATTCGAAGAAATGAAATAAGTGGCGGTGGCCGACTGAAATGTCGAAGAACGGTCTGCAAACACAAAGTCAACGACTGCTCTTCACCAGTCAGATGAGCAGAGACTGAGGTAGTATTTCATCCTGAGTGTTTCTGGATCTCTCGCTCCGCTTTCCTTCTCACGACGTAGCACAACCTTCCGAATGTGTTCCAGGGAATCTTCATCATGTTTGAGAATCCTCTGCTCCCCACGCTCAAAATCTACCGCACTCGGCATCGGTTCGCCTGTTTTCACCAGGAAATCGCGGACTTCCTGTCCAATCCAGTTCATCTCTACATCCCGATACTTGTCTAATCCAAGGGACTCCTGACGCACACCGATGAGAGTCTGCGTGTCTACAATCGCTGAGTCTCCTAAGGTCAGCTTCAGAACATCTCTGACGCAGGTGATCCAGAACCACTCTATGCATTCCATGCGATCCGAACTCGTCACTACCATGAAGTCAAAGTGCCCGAGCATTGTCAGGACCTCGTCTATGCAGATGTTCTCGCATACGAGATCCTCAATGCTTCCGAAGTTCCTGATGCATTCATAACGGTTAGGACAGTCTAACTGCGTCTGTCCCAGTCCATTGACTTTGTTTCTGATGCGATGCAGGTGTAACAGCAGAGTTCGATGTGGTGATGACAGCCGCACGTCAGCGAAAGCGGGGACTGTCTTAAGGAGCGTTATTCCTACAGTTTTTCTTCTCTCTAGCGCTGTCTCCATTCTTGGTGCCCTCCACTTTGGAATGTTCCATGGCGAGTCGCCATATCTCGTATGGCTGTCTGTCTGTTGACATCTTCAATGACTTATACCAGATTGCGTTTATTATCCACGTGCAATTAGGGTCGCCGATCTCGCCAGGTAGGTCTGCGAAATCAAGCATATAGTTGTTGAGCAGAACCTCTTTTGCGATTTCTTCACAGGTTTCCTTATAGTTATTCAGATTGACGGATAGAGGTTTCACATGATTCTTGAAGAATTTGCGTATTGTCCTAAATGGATCTTCCTCCACAAGGGTCTCATAATACTTTCTAAAGCATTTGTTGCGGTGTTTCCGAGGTTGAACATGCTCCTCGATGAAGTCCAAGTACTCCGTTCCATAACCGAGGCTGTCCAGTTCTTTGCCGACGATTGCCAGCCTCAGTGCGACAGGTGGGTGAGCATGTTTCAGTATGCGAATCGCGTCGCTATCCTCGTCAATCATCGTCTCCAATCCCTCGCGGCTTCCGACGACATCGTCAAAGCTTATATCGTCAAGACATGACTCCATAAGGCAGTAGTAGTATGCTGGACCGGCAATGTGCACGCCGGCATAATCTGCTATCGTCTCCTCAATCTGCTTAGCGAAGCTAGTTCTTATCTGCTCGTCCATCAATCCCCGACCGAAGATCCTCCGGAACTTGCTAGTCTTTCTGCCAAAAAAGGAGCCCGATTCATGCTCGAAGTACTTGAAGCTATCGTTGATCGCAATTCGTAGTTCCTTCATTGCACAGTCTTCAGTTCCGTTTATTATGCTGTCGATTTGCTTCTGAGTAACATCCTTGCCATTATTGTCCCGAGCAAGTTGCCACTCAACGACGTTGCAGAGATCTATCCTGACAAGCCGGTATATCATGTGCATCATCTCGTGAACCAGAATCGGCAGATGTCTCAATTCGCTCGGACTGTATCTCGGAATGCCGATGTGGGTACTTGTGAACTTCTTCTTCACAAACTGATTGAATTGCTCTCGGTCTGATAAGATGTCCACTTTCGTTGGCTCGTCGAACATGAACATGATGATTTCGTTATCACTGCTGTCAGGATCGAAAGTATAGTCCTTCTTGTCAGTCAGCGTGATGAGAGGCGGGGACACATTTAGAGGACTAAGCATTCTCTCGAAGACGTCGGTCAACTCAAACATGTACTTGTAAATTATTCCTATCTCGTTACCGTATGAGGGATGACTATCCTGTGAAACGATGTGTGGAAACGAAAGTGGCAGGTAGTTTCTGACTGAGCGCCTGCTGAATTGGCCTATATAGATCTGATACTGGTGTACACCGACTGCCAGCCAGCCCAATAGTCTTTCCATAATGATGAACTTTTCCCGGATGCTCCCGAGGTGCTCTGACGCACCTGCACCGTCACCTCCGGCCTTTGCATTCTCCCACTTCCTCAGTAGAGCGTCGCATTCATCGGTCCGTCTGCAAACGGCATTGAGAATTTCCGAGAGCCTGCTCGCGTACTCCCTGGCCGAATCACGAAACTCCCGAGATCTGCTACCTTCGAACCGAGCCCTGCTGGTCGCCAAGCCCAATAGATGAGAGCAGTATGTAACTTCGCTGCAGAAGTAACGTCTGCGTTTGTCGATGTAGGCGAGTTTAGCCTTGTAGTAAACGTCAGTAGGGGTGCGGGCGTCGGTTGTCGCTCCAACCCGAAACTTCGTTGTCACAAGTATTTACCTTTTCGAATCGGATGATGGCTCGCGTAAGAACTTGAACAAGCTTATCCTTCTGTTGATCTTACCGTCGCTGTGTGATTCGCGATCTCTGTACCCTCTACGTTCAAGCTTCATCTTCTCTCTATCCGAGAGTTTACTGAATGAGGTTTCGAAGGGCATCGTTTGTCTCCCTTATTGGAATTGAATAACTGACTTGTTTGGTACTGTGACCACCGGACCGGACCCGAACAATGCTTCATTCGACAAAAATAATATCAACCGTGAATCCTTCGGCGCAAACTGTTCAAGTTTCGACCACCATAGAGGTGACAGGCATTCCAGTCAACAAAAAAAGTGCATGTGATCTCCGCATGCACTCGCCACATCTCCTGCGCTACGTTCCGGTGAAACTCCGTTTCAGCCGGACACTGTGTTCAGCAACGACCGCCAATCCAGATCCTTTCTACGCAAAGAGAGGTGCGCGAGTTGCGAATACTTCAGAACTGGCTTCAACTCGAGCAGTTCCGGTCTACTCCGACCGGGGCGCCTCCCGAGCGCCTATCTACCGCAACCATCTCGCAATAACCCGTACTTTTGGTCACCAAGCTTAGTGACCGTTGCCGCTTCCGTGCCTTATCTTATCTTGTTCGGAAGAATATACCGGATGAATACTCGATTGACAAGTGGTTTTCTGTGGTTACGGAAAAAAAGCTGGATCACTTTCGACCGCGAATTCCCGACCCTGTAGATATACCAGCTGGCAATCGGGATCATGCCAGTATTGACACACCGCTAATAGCGGAGGGTCTTGGCAGCGATGCGAAAGCTTGAGGATCAAGGTCGACGTTCTACCGGCAGAAGAATGCTTACGACTCACGGGCCGAACGGAGAAGGGTTATGAACAGGGTTGCACGAGGGGAGCTTGATTGAAAACAACGAACCTTCCCAAGTTAGTAGGTTAACAACGCAACGGGAAAAACGGGAGGCGACAGGTAAGCGCAAGTCACAAGTTGTCGCACAGTTACGGAGACACGCACA
>Ga0180009_10001179_pt1 | contig 32589 bp, 26 predicted proteins | sample OS_PC_MetaG_FD_123537 | JGI IMG/M metagenome (GOLD analysis project Ga0180009, IMG submission 123537) | Groundwater microbial communities from the Aspo Hard Rock Laboratory (HRL) deep subsurface site, Sweden - OS_PC_MetaG | ecosystem: Environmental > Aquatic > Deep subsurface > Groundwater...
AGAAAGGAAGGGAGATAATGCCCAAAAAGGTTGCGATTATCGAAGTGGCACAAATCTCGGGAGGTGACTCGAAGGACAACTACTATGATCAGGCCTATTGGGTCACCAAGGAGGTCCTGGACAAGGCCGGACTGAAACCTGACGACGTGGGCACGGTGATCAGCGCCACATCCGACGTCTTTCACGGCGGCGTTTCCTGTGCCAACGCCTACTACTGGGAGGCCGTGGCCTCGTTTCTGAAAAACGCGAGCCGACAGGACGGTGATTCCCTTTTCGCCCTGTCCTACGCGGCCATTCGGATCATGTCCGGCGCGTTCGAAACGGCCCTGGCCGTGGCCCTGTGCAAGGGCTCGGAAAACCCGGATGACGATTCGATCACCCTTCATTTCACGGACCCCTTCTACCAGCGGGGCGTGGGGCTCAACGAGACCATTGCCGCGGCCTTGCAGATGAAGGAGTACATGGAGCGGCGCGGGGTGAGCCGTGAGCAGTGCGCCCGGGTCTCGGTCAAGAACCTGGAAAACGCATTGTTCAATCCCTATGCCGACCGCAAGGGCCGCTTTACGGTGGACGACGTCCTGGGCTCGGACATGACCGTCGAACCCCTGACCCGACTGATGTGTCCGCCCAAGTCCGAAACCTTTGTGGCCGTGCTGCTGGCCTCGGAAAAAGCGGCCGCCCGGCTCACCGACCAGCCGGTCTGGCTGAAAGGGTTCAGCAGTTCCGTGGACACCTTTTACGTCGGAGACCGGGACCTGCTGGACACCCAGCTCAAGGTGGCGGCCAGGCGGGCTTACCGGATGGCCGGCATCAAGGACCCGGCCGGTGAAATCGACCTGGCCGAGCTGTCCGAACCCTATGCCTACCAGGAGCTGCTCTGGATGGAGGAGCTGGGCCTGTGCGATCCTGGGCAGGGGGGCAAGCTGGTCGAGAGCGGGCAGACCGGCCGGAACGGTCGGCTGCCGGTCAACGCCTCGGGGGGCGTCCTGGGGACCAATGCCTACGTGTCCCGGGGGTTGCAGCGGGCCGCGGAAGTGGTATTGCAGCTTCGAGGCCAGGCCGGCGAGCACCAGGTCGCCCGGGAGGTCCGCACGGGTCTGGCTCATGGGACCCATGGTTTCGCCGGCCAGTGCCACGCCGTGGCCGTGCTGGGACTCTAGGAGGTGACTCATGGGTAGACAAGTAGGAATCGTGGGAGTCGGCCAGACCAGGCACGGCAAGCGCATGGACGTCTGCTACCCGGACCTGGTCCGGGAGGCGGTCCGGGCCGTGTTCGAGGATACCGGCCTGAGTCCCAAGGACATCGACGCGGTGGTTTCCGGTTCCATGCCCTCGATGATGGAAGGGGTGGCCCTGACCCAGTTTTATTTCGCCGACGCCATGCAGGCCGTGGGCAAGCCGATCCTGAAGACCGAGACCTGCGGATCGACCGGGGTTTCGATCGCCCAGACCGCGTACTACTGGGTTTCGTCCGGAATGGCCGACCTGGTCCTGGCCGTGGGGCATGAAAAGATGAACGAGGGGGACAGCCAGGCCACCATGACCACGGTCATGGAGCCGTTCTACCAGCGCTATTTCCTGGCCGGGGCCCCGGGGGTCTTTTCCCTGCAGAGCCAGGAGTGGTCGGTCCGATTCAACATCCCGGCGGATAAGGTCCGGGAGGCGGCAGCCCGCATTTCTGTCAACCACCACGACTCGGCGGCCAATGACAATCCGTACGCCCATCTCAAACTCAAACTGAGCATGGACGACGTCCTCAACGCGCCGATCATCACCTATCCGATCCGCCTGTTCGACGTCTGTCCCAACTCGGACGGGGCCTGCGCCCTGATCTTCGCTTCCGAATCCAAGGCCAGAAAACTGGGACTGCCCACGGCCTGGATCAAAGGCGTGGGCTACCGGGGCGAGGAGCAGTTTTTCGGCGACAGCGACAAGGCGGTCTGGCCTTCGGCCGTGGAAGCGGCCAAGGAGGCCTATGACCGGGCCGGCATCCGGAACCCGCGCAAGGAACTGGACGTGGCCGAGGTTTACAACCCGTTCACCTACCAGGAGATGCTCTTTTACGAGTGCTTCGGCTTCTGCGATTTCGGCGAGGCGCCCGACCTGGTGCTCAAAGGGGTTTTCAGCCGCAAGGGCGAACTGCCGATCTGCCCGTCCGGCGGCACTTTGTGCACCAACCCGATCGGGGCGACCGGCCTGATCCGGACGGCGGAAGCGGCCCTGCAGGTGACCGGCCGGGCCGGCCCGCGCCAGGTGCCCGGGGCCAAGCTGGCCCTGGCCCACGCCATGGGCGGCATCGACCAGTTCAACGGCGTCATCATCCTCGGAAGCGAGAAATAGAGAGAGGGGGGATCACGATGAAAGAATACCACACCATCGAGACCGAGGTCAGACTGCCCTATCAGTTGGCCTACGGCGCGACCTGGACCCGCTTTTTCGAAGGCCTTAAAGAGGAAAAAATTTACGGAACCCGATGCGAGCAGTGCAACCGGGTCCTGGTCCCGGCACGGACCTTCTGCCCCCGCTGCTTCGTCGATACCACGCAATGGGTCGAAGTCAGTCAGGAAGGCGTGCTGCGGGCCTACGTGCTGACCAATTACTCCTACTTCGCCCAGCCCCTCAAGCCGCCCTTCATCACCGGCCTGATCCGCCTGGACGGCACGGACGTCAACTTCATGCACCTGGTCGGCGGGTTCAAGATGGACAGCCTCGAAGCGGTCCAGGCCAAGGTTCAGAACGGCATGCGGGTCAAGGCCGTCTGGGCCAAAAACAAGACGGGGAACATCCTGGACATCCGGCACTTCAAACCGCTCTGATCACGGCCCGAAACCTGAAAGCGGAACGGGCGGGGAGTCGTCCCCGCCCGCTTTCGATCCTGCTGCGGCCCGTCCTCGATTTTTATCTCAAAATAATCTTGGAGATGATCTCCTTCATGATCTCCGTGGAGCCGCCGCCGATGGACAGGACCCGGCTGTCCCGGTACAGGCGCTCGACCGGATATTCCCGCATGAAACCGTACCCGCCATGAATCTGGACGGCCTCGAAACAGACCTTGTCGCAGATGTGGGTGGCGAATATCTTGGCCATGGAGACTTCCTTGAGGGTGTCCTGGCCGGCGGCCATCCTGGCCGCGACCCGGTAGGTGAACTCCCGGCTGATTTCGACCATGGTGGCCATGTCCACGAGCTTGTGGCGGATGACTTGGTGGGCGCTGATCGGCTTGCCGAAGGTCTCCCGCTGTTTGGCGTATTTGAGGCTTTCATCGTAGGCCATTTTGGCGGTCATGTTGGCCATGACGGCCAGGCCCAGCCGTTCGGTCTGGAAGTTCATCATGATGCCGTAAAAGCCCTGGCCTTCGGCCCCGATCAGGTTTTCCGCCGGGACCCGGACGTCTTCGAAGACCAGTTCGGCGGTATCCGATGACCACCAGCCCATTTTTTTCAGCTTGTTGGCCACGGTGAAACCCGGGGTCTTGGTGTCGACCACCAGAATGCTGACCCCGGGATGCCCCGGTCCGCCGGTGCGCACGGCCACGGTCACCTGGTCGGCGCGGCAGCCGGAGGTGATCATGATTTTCGAGCCGTTGACGATATAGGCGTCCCCGTCCCGGACCGCCCGGGTGCGGAGGTTGGCCACGTCCGAGCCCACGTCCGGTTCGGTGACGGCCAGGGCGGCGATCCGTTCCCCTTTGAGCACGGGGGGGACGAAGCGCTGCTTCTGTTCCTCGGTGCCCAGGTAGAGGATGGGGGGCAGGGCGATCCCGTGGGACATCAGGCTGGCATGCACGCCCCCGGCCCCGCAGCGCAGGACCTCTTCGCTGATGACGATGCCGTGAAACATGTCGCCCCCGCCGCCGCCATACGCCTCGGGGTAGGCCACGCCCAGAATGCCGGCCTCGGAAGCCTTCCGGTGCAGTTCGCGGGGGATTTCTCCGGCATCCTCCCATTTCTCGACGTGAGGCGTGATCTCCCGTTCCACGAACCGGGCCGCCGTCTGCCTCAGGATGCGGTGGGTTTCGTCAAAATAGTCCAGGTTTTCGCTCATGTATGTCTCCTGTTGGATGCTTTCTCCTCCGGATGGATCGAGACGGCCGGTCCGGACTGCCCGTCACCGAAGTGGTCCGCGTGAGTTGCCGTATGATGTTCCGCGTCGCTTTCGCCGGTAATTCGCTTGCGCTCGAGTTCCGCGTGAGTTCCGATTGCGGACGATTACTACCCCTGTCCGTCGCAACACCCTCCGTATCGTCGTTACGCTTTGGCAACGGGCAGTCCGGACCGGCCGTTCAGATTTTTTCCCCTCAGGCCGGGGCGAAGTGTGAAATATCCATGATCGTCGAAGTGGTCTGGTCGGCGAAGACCGCCTTGACCCGGAGCCCGACCTCCATGGCTTCCGGCTCGATCCCCCGGACGATATGGACCAGGGGAGTGTCGGCGCCGTCGAGCTGGACCAGGGCCAGGATATAGGGCGGTTCGCAGGGCTGATGCGGCTCCTTGTACCGGATGACGGTGAAACCGGTCACCGTTCCGGTATCGTCCAGATCGACCCAGGCCTCGGACAGGTCTCCCTGGCAGCCTTCGCAGGTCTGCCGGGGCGGCACGAAGACCCGGTCGCAACGCTCGCAGCGGACGCCCGTGATTTTTTTCCGGTCCCGCAAGGCGATGATGAACCGGCTGCCCATCCGGCCGGCAAAGTACTGGTAGGGCAGGGCCAGCTTGCCTTTGACCACGAAACAGTCGTCTTTGTTTATTTCGGCCATGATCGCTCCTTTGCTCCGCCGAAGATCAGTCCACGATCTCGAAGTGGAGAATGTCGTTGATCGAGCCGGTCCGGTTCTCGGCCCAGACCGGACGGACCCTGGCGCCGGGCCGGGCCCGGGGGATGTCGGCCGGGTTCAACTCGTGCCAGAAGGTCCCGCCCACGCAGCCGTCGAGCATGAAGTGGGCCGCGGCGTAAGGCGTCTCCCGGGTCTCCCCGGTCAAGGGGTCCGGACTGGCGTAATAGGCGATATCGGCGATGGTCAGCGCCCCTTCGGGACCGATCTCACGGAACTCCGTGACCCGGACGCGGCACATGGCGCAGACCTCCCTGGGCGGGACCTGGTAGCGGCCGCACTGGGGACAGACGTTGGCCAGTATCCGCTTGTCCTTGAGGCCTTTGAGGAATTTGCCCATGATCGGCCCGGTGGAGAACGTCTGCGGAATGGATAGAATCTGGTTGAGCCGGATGAGTTCCTCCCGCTGCTCCTCGACGCCCTCCATGCCCGGCGGCATGTACTTCTTGAACAACCTGGCCGCCGGTCCCAACAGGTTCATGTTGCCTTCGACCTGTATCCGGCCCGCGCTGAAGGCGGTCATGGCGTCCAGAGCGCCCAGGTTCAGGGCCAGGAAGTCCTGGTCCGAGGCCGTGGTCACGACCTGGGGGTCGTGAAGGCCCTCGATCACCTTGACCGAGCCGTCCTTGACGGTGACGGTCCATTCACCGCCGTTTTCGCCGGTGATCCGGTATCCGTACGACGCGGTCAGACCGGCCGCGGCCTCGGCATTGACCCGGGATTCCATGGTCTGGAAAACGTGTTTCACGCTGGCTTCTTGATCTGTCATACTATCCTTCCTTTCCAAGTCCGTGACCCGCGCCTAATGCGGGACCTCCCGGGTCAAAAGGAACAGGACGGTCCACAAGGTGCCCCCGAATCCGGAAGCCAGGGCCGTGTTGACCGGTCGGGGCACTTGGTGCGCTCCGGCCTTGCCCATGACCTGAAGGGCCGCTTCGCCCACCCGGACCAGGGCCGTGGCGCCGATGGGATTCGAGGCGATGACGCCGCCGGAGGGATTGACCGGAAAGGAGCCGTCGATGGCGATCTCGTGCTTTTCAATCATCCGGAGATGCTCGTCGCCCTCCAGAAGCAGGAACTCGCGCAGCCAGTCGGTGCCCCACCAGTTGGACGGATCGTACATCTCGAAGACGTCGATCTCCCGGCGCGGGTCCTTTATGCCGTTGCGCTCGTAAAGCTTGCGGGCCGCGTACCGGTGGGTCATCTCCTGGGTGGTCATGCCGCTGGTGTCGATGCTGAAGGTCTCCTCGCGATGAACCGTGATGTGGTCCTTGATCCAGGCCGGCTGGGCGCAGTGTTTTTTGGCCACGGCTTCCGAGGCGAAGATCACGGCGCAGGCTCCGTCGCTCTGGGAGCACATGTCGATCATGCGCATTTCGCCCATGAGGACCGGCGAGTTCTTCGTCAGGGCCTCGATCTGGTCGAACTCGAGTCCCAGGCGCCGGTGGGCCTTGTCGTTGAGCATGGCGTGCTTGTCCATGATGATGCGGTAGTGCATGACCGCGTTTCGGGCCCGTTCCGGTCCGAACTCGAGGCCCATGATCTCGGCCTGCATGCCGGTCAGGGCGCCGGTCTGCAGGTTGCGGCCCCAGAGGGGGTCGTTCATGTTGGTGATGCCGCCGGTGGTGTGGCCTTCCTGGAGCTTTTCAAAGCCCACGGCCACGACCACGTCATGGAGCCCCGAGGCCACCAGGTTGTCGGCGGCCGCGGCGATGGTCGCGCCGGTCGTCCCGCCGGTGGTGATCCGCAGGACCTCCTTGCCGTACGCGCCCATGCCCAGGGAGTGCCAGAGGTCGGGCTGATGGACCATCTCGAAGAGTTCCATGTTGCCGTGGACGATACAGTCCAGGTCGTCCACGGTCAGGCCGGCCATCTCCAGGGCCTCGGTCACGGCCTCGTGGATCAACTCGGGCTGGTTGACGTCCTCGCGGTGGCTGGAAAACCGGCTCTGCCCCACGCCGATAATGGCGACGTTCCGATTCTTTTTCTTCATGTTCCGGCCTCCTTTAGTCTCTTTCGAGAATGGCCGCGGTATGGAACTGGCCCGCCGGTCCCATGACACCGTGAGCCAGCGCCCGCCGGGCGCCGTCGACCTGACGGTCGCCGGCCCGGCCCATGAGCTGCAGGGCCGCTTCGGCCGCCCGAACCAGGCCGGCCAGAATGCCCGGATTCCCGGCCAACTGTCCGCCCGACGGATTCACTCGCATTCGTTCCGGCCCGCCTTGGTCCAGCCAGCGGCCGCCCGCACCTTCGTCGCAGAGTCCCAGGCCTTCGGCCCACATGGGCTGCTGGTAGGCGAACTTGTCGGAAAGCTCGACCAGATCGAAGGCGGTTTTGGGGTCATCGATCCCGGCCCGCTTGAAGGCCAGGCCGGCCGCTTTCTTCAGGGCGAAGTTGGAAGTCAGGTCCCGGTCGCCCAGGAAGAAATGGTCCATGCAGTTGCCCAGGCCCGTGACCCAGACCGGCGTGTCGCAGACTTTCCGGGCCACCTCCTCGGAAGCCATGATCAGGCCCACGCAGCCGTCCGAGACCGGGTAGGCCTCGAGTTCCCGGATGGGGTCGGCCAGCATGGGGGAGGCCAGGACCTCCCGGGCGGTCACGGCGGGCAGGTCGGTAATGAAGGGATTCTTCTGGGCGTTGCGGCGGGAGCGTTCGACGACCCGGGCCAACTGCTCGCCGGTCACCCCGGAACGGGCCATGTAGGCCCGGGCCTGGAGTCCGGCCGCGGCCTGGAAGTCGAGGCCCACGGGACGGGTGTAGAATGGATCGAAGGCCATATGGGTGGCCATGTTCCGGCTCTGCCCCTGGGACTCCTTGCAATGCCCGATGATCAGAATCTTGTCCGTGTGACCGGACAGGATGGTCGCGGCCGCGTAATACACGGCCTGGAGACCTTCCTGGGCGATTTTTTCCTCGCAGCGGTAATGCGCTCCCAGGACGTCGGTCATGGCGTTGTCGGAGATCGTCCGGGCGTCGAAAACATCGTCCGAGACGCTGATCGAGGTGTCGATGCCGGTGTCCTCCTCGAAGTCGAGGCCGGTCTGTTCCAACAGGGACTCGAGCACGTCCAGGGCCATGCCTTGAAACCGCATGTGCCACTTGTTGCGCTCATAGGTGGTTTGCGCCACCGCGCAAATGCCCACGCGTCCAGCCATTTGTCCTAACCTCCTTGGTTGGTCCTCGCCTGTTTCGGTTGAACATGCGGGGCGGGCGCGTTCCCCGCGGCTTGTCACGGGGGCAGCCCGCCAACCCAATAAACCCGGATTTTGCAGTTGCCTTCTACTGCGGCGTCGACCTGCTAACCGCAACGCTCGTTTCCCGCTTTTCGACCTCGACGCATCTATATGATACGCCTGCGGCCCAAAACCGGTCCAACTTCGCGTTTCGCTATGCATCCCGACGCCTCGCTACGAACCCAACTGCAAAATCCGGGTTAAATGGATTTCTTCCTTACATGTCGAAGATTCCCGGCAGCAAGGCCGCGGGGAGCTTCAATTCCTCCGCCCGGTCAGACCGGGTATCGGGCCAGCAGGTCATCGGCGATGTTCATCCGGCCGACCTCGTTCGTCGTCCCGGCCAGGGAGGCGTACTTGGCCTCCCGGTAGCCCCGTTCGACGACGTTGCCGACCAGATAGCCCGCGCCGGCCATGATCTGCATGGCCTCGGCCGTCGTACGCTCGGCCGATTCGGCGGCGAAAATCTTGCAGCATTCGACCACGGTCCCGGCCTCCCGATCCCCTAGGCCGCAAAGCCAGGCCGCCCGGATGGTCATCAGGCGGGCCGTGTCCCAGACCGTGTACATGTCGGCCAGTTTGAAGCGCACCTCCTGATGGGAATAGATGGGCTTGCCCGACCGGTGGTGGGCCCGCGAATAGGTGTTGACCGACTTGAGCACCCGCCGGATCAGGCCGATCGAGGCCATGGTCAGGACCAGGTCCTGGATCAGGGTCAGAAAATCCAGGGCCGCCCGGTCGTCAAAAGGGCCCAGGACCAGGCCGGCGGGCGCCTTGACCTCGGTCAGATCCAGTTCGCATACGGCCAGGCCGTTGTACCCCAGGGTCTTCAGTCGCGGACCGATCAGCAGTCCCTCTTGTACAGGGTTGACCAGGAAAAAGGCCGGCTTCTCCCCGACCCGGCCGGACACGGCGATCCAGTCGGCGATGGGACCGTTGGTCACGAAACTCTTCCGGCCCGTGACCCGGTACGAATCGCCCTCGAGGCGGGCCCGGACCCCGGTTTCCGAGTCCGGCGCGTCACCGCCCGGTTCGCTGACCGCCACGGCCCCGATCAGGGCGCCCTTTTTCAGGGGGTCGAGCAGGTTCCGGACCAGATCGGGCCCCCCGTATCCGGCGACCAGTCCGCCGAAAAGCCGGGTGGAACTTTCCACGGCCATGAGCAGAGAACCCGAGGCCTCGGCCAGCACCTCCAAGGGGGCCATCAGGCCCAGGAGTCCGGAAACCGCCTGGGGCCCCAGGGCCGGTTCGAGGTACCCGGTTTCGGCCAGGCGCTCGAGGAACCGGCCGGTCAGACGCTTGAGGCCGGCTTCGTCCGCCTCTTCCATGGAATTTATTTCAAGCAGGGCCGTTTCCGAAAACAGAGCGGCCACCTGGTCTTTGAGTTCAATTTCCCGCTGGGAAAATTCAAAATCCATATCCGTAACCTCACATGAGACGGGAGATCAGCAGCCGCTGAATCTCGGAGGTCCCGCCGCCGATGGGCGACAGCCGGCCGTCCCGGAAACCGCGTTCCACATTGTATTCATGACAGTAGCCGTACCCGCCGAACAATGTCAGGAGGTCGTTGGACGGACCCAGGGACCAGTCGCCGACAAACAACTTGGATACGGCCGCTTCGAGATGGTTGACCGGGCGGCCCTGGTCCTTGCACCAGGCCATGCGGTAAACCAGGGTCCGCATGGCCTCGAGATAGATTTTCTGGTTGGCGATCTTGCGCTTGATGGCCTGGAAGCTGGCAATGGGCCGGCCGAACTGCCGGCGGGTCTGGGCGTACTTGCAGGCCGCCTCGATGGCCGCGGTCATCCCGCCCACGCCGGGGGCCAGAAGGGCGCTCCGATCCCATTCCACGGTCTGCATGGACATCATGAAGCCGTTGCCCTCGAGGCCCAGCAGGTTTTCCGCCGGAATGACGCAGTCGTCAAAGGCCAACTCGGACGTGGGGGAGTTGCGGCAGCCCATCTTGTGCAGGTCCCGGCTGACCGTGAATCCGGGCGTGCCCTTTTCCACGATAAAGGCCGAAATCCCGGCGTGGCCGGCCTCGGGATTGGTCTTGGCGTAAATGACCGCCACGTCGGCAATGGAACCGTTGGTGATGAAAATCTTGCTCCCGTTGAGCACATAGGTGTCACCCTGTTTGACGGCCCGGGTCAGGAGCGAGGCCACGTCCGAACCGGCCCCGGGCTCGGTCAGACCCATGCAGCCGATATACTCGCCGGTGCAGAGCCCGGGCAGATACTTCCGCTTCTGCTCCTCGGTGCCGTGGCGGAATATGGTGTCAGCGCAGAGAAAGGTGTGGGCCCCGTAACTCAGGGTGAAACCGCCGCCGCAGCCGGCTTCGCCCAAAGCCTCCCCGGCCATGCAGGCCGTCATGACGTCCCCGCCGCTTCCGCCGTACTCCTCGGGAAAGTGAATCCCCAGGATACCGAACTCTCCCAGCTTGCGGAAAGACTCGAAATCGAACTCGGCGCGCAGATCGAACTCCGGAATCCGGGGCGCGATCTCCTTGCGCGCGAACTTGACCACCTGTTCCTTGAACATGAGTTGCTCTTCGGTAAAGGAAAACTCCATATCCACCTCTCCCCCGGCCGCCGGCCGGACCGACCGCCCCGATGTCTGAAAGTGACGGGCCTGGGCGGCCTGAGCGGCGCCTTGATTCGCGTTTGACTTCACTTTTAAGCGTGATTGACTGACTTGTCAATCAAAAAAGTGCCCCCACCCCTTGACACCGCAACGCCTTTCCCTTACAGTGCCAAAGTTCCCAACCAGTTCGGACAAAAAAATCCACCCCGGGAGGGCGGCATGGAAAAGCTCAGGATTTCCACGCTTGCGGACATCGAGGCGTACGAGCGGGTGCCCATCGAAGACCGCATGACCTATTTCAACACCTACGACATGCTTAAGCAGGGCGCGGCCCTGGACCCGGAAGCCCGGGCCATGAGTCTGATCCTGTCCGGAGAGACCTTTGAGCAGCCCATGGTCGTGACCTACCGGGACCTGCTGGGCAACGTGACCCGGACGGCCAATCTCTTCCACGATCTGGGCATCGGTCCCCAGGACGTGGTCACCTACCTGCTGCCCAACATCCCCCAGGCCCATTACGTGCTCTGGGGCGGGGAAGCGGCCGGCATCGTCAATCCCATCAACCCCATGCTGGAACCGGGCACCATCGCCGAAATCTGCCAGGCGGCCGGAACCAAGGTCCTGGTCGGCCTGGGCGAGTTTCCGGGTTCGGACATCTGGACCAAGATTCAGGCGGTGCGCAAGGAACTGCCCGGCCTCGAGGCCGTGATCCGGGTCATGGGGCCGGGGGACGAGAAAGAGGGCATATGCGGCTTCGAGGAGGTCCTGGACCGGTACCCGGGGGACCGGCTGGTTTCCGGCCGCCGGATCGATCCGGAGGACGTCTGTTCCATGTACCACACCGGAGGCACCACCGGCACGCCCAAGCTGGCCCCGCACCGGCATTTCAACGAAGCGGCCATGACCACGATCATGGGGCTGGTGGCCGACCTGCACCAGGGAGAGACCATCATGTGCGGGCTGCCGCTTTTTCACGTCAACGGGACCATGGTCACCGGAGCCCTTCCGTTTTCCATCGGGGCCCACGTCCTGCTGCTGACCCCTCAGGGCTACCGCGACCCGACCGTGTTCCAGAACTTCTATCGCATCGTCGAACATTACCGGGCGGTGACCTTTTCCTCCGTGCCCACGATCCTGTCCGTGCTCCTGGACATTCCCAAGGGGGAGGCCGACATCTCCTCCCTGCGCTACGTGGTCTGCGGGGCCGCCCCGCTTTCGGTCGAGCTGTTCCGTCGCTTCGAGGCCCACACCGGCATGAAGGTCATGGAAGGGTACGGCCTGACCGAGGGGACCACGGCCTCATCAGGCAATCCCTATTACGGTGAGCGGAGAATCGGCTCCATAGGCCTGCGCGGCCTGTACCAGGAGATGCGGGTCTATATCGTGGACGAGGAGGGCCGCTTCCTCCGCGAGGCCGAAATCGACGAGATCGGTTCGGTCTGCATCAAAGGCCCCAACGTCTTCAAGGGCTACCTCGAACCGGCCCACAACCTGGGCATCTGGCCCCAGGGCCCGGAGGCGGGATGGTTCAACACCGGCGACCTGGGACGGCGGGACGCGGAAGGCTATTTCTGGCTGACCGGACGGCGCAAGGAACTCATTATCCGGGGCGGGCACAACATCGATCCGGCGGCCATCGAAGAACCGCTGTACCGCATACCCGGCGTCCAGGTCGCCGCCGCCGTGGGCCGGCCGGACCCGCATGCCGGCGAAGTGCCCGTGGCCTTTGTCCAGCTCCAGGACGGGTCCGGCCTGACCGAATCCGACATCCTCGAACGCCTCAAGACCGAGATCGGCGAGCGGGCGGCCATTCCCAAGGCCGTGACCATCCTGGATGAAATCCCCCTGACGCCCATCGGCAAGATATTCAAGCCCGCCCTGCGCCGGGAGGCCATCCGCCAGATCTACCAGACCGAAGTGGACAGACTGGTCGGCTCCGTGGTCGAATCCGCCCAGGTGACGGTCAAGGACGACCGGACCCACGGAAACCTGGCCCATATCGCCGTCAAACCCGTCGCCGGGATTTCCGATATCGAACTTCGGGAAAAAATGGACGAACTCCTGGCCCGATACACGGTCCGCTACGAAATCGAAACCACCTGAGTCCCGCCAGGGACCTCTCAATGAGCGGCGTCTCCGGCAACCCGGAGGCGCCGTTTGTCCATTGCCATTCCGTCATGGCGAGGAGCGGAGCCCGGATTTCCACAACAAAGCGCCGGAGTGAGCCGATGTTCAGTATGGGGTCTGAATCTTGTAAGGAGTCACACTCGGTCTACCCGACTAATCCCCGGAACGCTTCGTGAGAAAGCGATCCAAAGCCTCGGCGAAACGCTGTTTGTCCTTGTATGAAAAAGGCGGCGGCCCTCCCAGGTCCTGACCGGAGTCGCGGAGAGACATCAGGAAATCCCGCATGGAAAGACGCTCGCCCACATTTTGTTCCGTGTACAACTCACCGCGCGGATTCAGGGCCGTGGCCCCTCGTTCCACCACGGCCGCGGCCAAGGGCAGGTCGGCGGTAATCACCAGGTCGCCGGGCGCGACTTGATCGACAATGTGTTTGTCGGCGCTGTCCATGTCCCGTGGCACTACGACCATGGATATCCAGGGCGACGAGGGCCGGGCCAGGGGGCGGTCCGCCACCAGCACCAAGTCGATTTTCAGGCGGCGGCTGGCCCGGAAGGCCAAATCCTTCACATCTCTCGGACAGGCGTCGGCATCTATCCAGATTTTCAATTCCAAAACACCCTTGATTAATAATAAAATCAAATGAAATCCAATACACCCATGTAGTATACCTGAATCCGCTCCGGATTGTCATTCTTATCAGGAATGCCTTAATAACGGTCCTTCTTCAAGTGCCGAGGTCAGGCAGGCGAAAAAGCATGGTCAGCCAGCCTTCGGGCAGGTCCGGCAGGGTGGGGTGGTTCACATGCAGATGATTGGACATGACAGCGTACGTAACGGCTTCGATGCCCAAGGCGGCCGCCATCTCCTATATTCGGAGCGAACCCCATTCCTTTCCATATTCGTAGGGCCGGCCGGGAAAAGAATCGACGCCACGGAGATAGGCGCGGGGCGCGCACCGGGATTATGCAAGCCTCCAGTTTTCCTGTTCGTAATAGCATGCAGAGACCAGCATCTGAAAATATCTGTTTAAATTATATCAAGAAATGGATTTCGTCCTGACATGTCCAGGAATCCCCGTAACCGGGCCGCGGGGTGCCTGAATCCCGGGAAAGCATCCATGGTTTTCTTCACCCGAGGCGAGGCCTTCTTTCGTCTCCGGCGTTGTTAGCCCGGATTTCTCAGTGCGCCACGAAAGGCGCGAGAGGCCAGTGGAGGAAGGTTCCACCTTGGCAGTTGTCGTTTAGACCAATCGACGAGGAAGATACCTTGTCCGGCGCAAGACCTCCCTCAGACAAGCCATCGCGACCACGTGGGAATGGTGCCGCAAGAACCGGCACAAGCCGCTGGAGTGGCAATGGAAGGAACTGTCGCTCAAGCTTCGGGGACACTATGAATACTATGGTATTCGTGGGAACTTCGAGGCCATGGCTCGTTTCAGAAACCTGGTTTGGCGGTACTGGTTTCAGTGCCTAGGGCGTCGAAGCCAAAAGGCAAACCTGGACCGGCTGTACCAGCTCCTGGCAAACGTCTTTATACTTCCATTGCCAGGAATCACTCACTCGGAAGGCGGGCTCCCGCTCAATCCGGGTTACCTGCTCGGAAGAGCCGGATGCGGTAACGCCGCACGTCCGGATCTGTGAGGGTGAAATCCAGCAATGGATGAACTACTCGACTTGCCAATGAGCCGTTCGGGCGGACGGCGTACCGGTTTATTTCAGGTACAACCCGGCCTTGGCCGCCTCGGGCAGCTTGACCGAAAAGGTGGCCCCCCCGTCAGGCCGATTGACCACGTCGATCTGTCCCCCATGGCGGCTGACGATACGGTGGACGATGGAGAGCCCCAGTCCGGTTCCAGAGTCCTTGGTCGTGAAGAAGGGGTTGAAGATGTTGGGCAGGATTTCAGGCTTGATACCCGGCCCGGTGTCGGAAACGTCGCAGGCGGCGAAGGAGCGGTCCTCGATGCGGGTCCGGTAGGTCTTTAACGTCAGCACGCCGCCCGCGTCCATGGCCTGGATGGCATTGAAGAACAGGCTGAAAAAGACATGCTTGATCTGGCGCTCGTCGACCAGCACCGGCTGCAGTTCCGAGAAGTCCTTGATCACCTCGATATTACTGTCCTTGAATTCCCGGCGCAGGATGTAGAGGGCGTCCGAGACGATTTCGTTGAGGTCGGATTCGACAAGATGCCCCAGGGTGTCCCGGGCAAAGTCCAGGACCTCGTTGAGGGTCTTTTCCAGCCGGGAGACCTCGTTGATGATCACTTCGATATAGACTCGCAGGGGGGAGCCTTCGTCCAGGCTCTTTAGCAGACGACGGGTGAACCCGCCGATGGAAACGAGCGGGTTCCTGATTTCATGGGCCATGCCGGCGCCCATTTCACCCAGCGCCGCCAGCTTTTCCGCTTCGAGAAGCCTTTCCCGGGTCTGGGTCAGTTCGGTGTTGGCATGTTCGATGTATTCATACAGCCTGGAGTTTTCAATGGCCAGCGCGGCCTGGTTGGCCATCATGGACAGGTTGCGAACGTCTTCGGACGTAATTTCCTGGGCGGAGTGATCGCGGTCGACCGCAATCACCCCCACGACCTTGCCTTTGGCCACCATGGGCACCGTAGTAAAGGCGAGGCGGCCGAAATCCACGGGCAGGGACGACTCCACGTCGTGGTCGCCGTTGTTCGGGGAGACATTGAATATCTGCTTGGTGGCCGCGGTGCGTACCAGGACGCCTCCCGCTTCCTTGAGGGGCAGGCGCAGGTCGAAAAAGGCCGCCAGGCGGTCGGACGGTTCGGGCTCGGGGGCCGGATCGCGGAGCATGTCCGCCAGGGAGCGGTCATTCGTTTCGCGGGCCTCGATAGGCACTTCCCGAAGAGCCGCGCCCATCAGGGACTCCTCGTCTTCGTCCACCAGCAGGACCAGGGCCCGGTCGAATCCCAGGCCTTGGCGCAAGGTCAGGGCGTTGGTAATGATGGCCAAAAGCTCATCGAGGTAGAAGGTGGTCATCATCGCGCCGCTGATTTCATAAAGGCAGCTCAGATTGCGGACCAGGGTCTCGTTGTGTCGGGCCAGCCGGTTGACCGTCTGAAAGGTGAGGGCGTTTTCCACTGAACTGGATATCATGGTCCCCATGGTCGAAAGCAGTTCCAGGTCTTCCCGGCCGAACTCCCGCGATCTGCCCGGGGGCGCCGAGAATTTATCGTAAAGACAGAGCGCTCCCTTGTAATTGCCCGTGAAGTGAAGAGGAATGCAGATCATGGAACGATCGCCGCCGTATTCGCCCATGGCCTCGCAGAGCGGGTCCTTACAGGCCGGCCCCACGTAAGGTTCACGGCGGCTGGCGCAGGCAATGGCGTGATCGGAGGGGCCTTGATCGCCGGAAGGAGCGATCTCGGCGGCCAGACAGGCCGGAGGAACGGCGCCGTAAACCGCGCTTACCCGCAAGGCCCCGGTTTTTTCGTCCAGGACGTTGAGGGAGGAACCCCGGGCCATAAGCACTTTGGCCGTGATCTTGACCACGGTATCCAGGACTTCCTTCAAATCGATGGTCAGGCTGATGGATCGGCCCACGTCGTTGAGGACCGACAACTCGGCGATCCGTTTCTTGGACTCGGCGTACAGGCGGGAGTTGCGGATGGTCCCGGCCATCACCCGGGCCATGGCCTCGATCAGCATGATCCGGCCCGGATCGTATGACAGGGCGTCACGGTGCAGAAAGGTCAGGACCCCGTAAAGCTGCATGTCGTCCATGATCGGGAAGACGGCCAGGGTCTGAAAACCCGTGAAAAACAGGCGGGTCGCTTCCGGAAGCGCCTCGATGCCTTCCGGTCCGGCCATAGCCGGCTCCTGGCGCATGGCCGCCCGGCCCAGCAGATTGTCGGCCATGGGGACCCTCAGGTCCGGTGGTACCCCGTTTTCATCGGTCAGGGTGCGCAGGGCCAAGATGCCGGCTTCCCGGTCCAGGTCGAAGAGGCAGACCCGTTCGACCTGCATTTCCCGGCGCAGCAACTGGAGCAGGCTGGCCAGCCGCCTTTCGATATCCACCGTCGAGTTGGACAGCCGAATGACCTTCTCCAGCAGGGCAAATCGATCCAGGATCACATCCATCAACGACGACCCGCTTTCTCCAGCGCGATCTCGAAGAGCCGTTCGTATTCCCCCGCCGCCCGGTCCCAGGAATAATCCTGAGCCATGCCGCGCCGCATCAGAGCGGTCCAGCGGTCCGGCTCCTGGAAGAGTCCGACCGCGGCATCCATGACTTCATGCAACGCGTCCGGGGTGTAATGCTGGAACTTGAACCCGGTCCCCTGGTCGGGCGCCTCCCTGACGTCGATGATCGTGTCGTCCAGGCCGCCGGTGGCCCGGACCACGGGGACGGTCCCGTACTTCAGGCCGTAAAGCTGTTCCAGACCGCAGGGTTCATACCGGGACGGCATGAGGAAAATGTCCGCCCCGGCGATGATCTTGTGGGCCAGGGACTTGTCGTACATGATCTTGACGCCGACCCGGTCCGGGTAATTCCGGGCCAGATTCTCCAGGAAAACGTGATACTTGTCTTCACCCATGCCCATGAAGACCATCTTGAGGTCGAGCTTGAGCAGGTTGTCCACCGCGCCGCTGATCAGGTCGAAGCCCTTGCGGTCCAGGAGCCTTGAGATGACGGCGACCAGGGGAACCCGGTTGACGTCGAGCCCGAATATCTCGGCCAGTTCGCGGCGACAGTCCTCCTTGCGCTGAAGGGTTTCCGGCCCGTAGTTCGAGGTCAGGAACGGGTCAAGGGCCGGGTCCCAGACCTGATAGTCCACGCCGTTGAGTACGCTGTGCGTGTCGGGCTTGCGGACCTGGAGCACGCCTTCGAGCCCGAAACCGAACTCCGGCGTCAAAACCTCTTCGGCGTACTTGCGGCTGACCGTGCTGATCAGATCGGCGAAGACCAGGCCGGCCTTGGTCATATTGAGCTGGCCGTGGAATTCGAGGCTGTCGGGTGTGAACAGGTCCCAGCCCAGGCCGGTCATGGCGAAGTCGTAGTGCCAGAACAGACCTTGGGAGCCGAGGTTGTGAAAGGTGAAGACCGTCGCCGGAGGCCGCTCTCCCCAATGCGAGCGATAGAGCGTTTTGAGGTAGGCGGGAATCAGTCCCGTGGGCCAGTCGTGGCAGTGAATCAGGTCCGGGGCCAGATTCAGGGCCAGCATGGTTTCCACGGCCGCCCGGGAGAAAAAGATGAATCGCTCGGCGTTGTCCTCGTAGTTTCCGAATTCGTTGCCGTAGAGCCCCGGCCGATTGTAAAGCTCGTCACAGCCGATGAAGTAGACCGTGATCCCCTTGTCGATCCGGGTGGAATAAATCCGGGCCGTCTTCTCCTGCCAGGACATGGGTACCCGGACTTCTCCACTCTCCAGGGTCAGGTCGTACCCGGAGTCCGCGGTCTGCCGGTAGCGCGGGGTGACGACCCACAGGCGGTGGCCCCGGTCGGCCAGGGCCATCGGCAGGTAGTATGAGACGTCGCCCAGTCCGCCGGCGCGGGCGAAGGGTGAGACTTCCGGAGAAATGAAAAGGATGTCCATACGTATTCAGCCCCCGTAAGACCTGGCGCGTTTAAGTGAAAGCCGCATCCGATCGGATACCGGTCCAAATATAGATGAAAAATATGAAAAATGCAAGAATAATATAAGGTTGCTGGTACGGCCGCGGGCGGATCAGCCGGCGCCCTGGCGCCGCAGGATTTCCTGACGGTAGGCGTTGATGACGTCGTCGTGGGCGAGCAGGCCCAGGATGCCCGCGTCACCCTGAGTGTCGATTACCGGTATCTGACCGTAACCCGAGTCGAGAAACGTGGACAGGGCCGAGAAAAGGTCGTCTTCGGGTCGGAGGAAGACGGGCGGGCTGGCCAGTTCGCCAACCACGACCAGGTCGCTCAGTCCGTCCTCGAACAGGACCTGCCGGATGTCGTGGAGATTGAGAATGCCGGTCAGTAGGCCGTTTTCGTCCACGACCGGAAAGAAGGTCTCCCGGGTCCGGCTGATGACGTCCTTGAGGTCCTTGAATTTCATGGTGCTGGACAAGGCGTTGATCACGGCCTCGGGTTGAAAAATATCCCTCACGTGAATTTCCTTGAGCACGTTGATGGTCATGTCCCCGACGTGGGCCGGAGAGTGGAACTTGTTTTCGACCTGCTTTTCATAAATGGACCAGTGCCTCGAAAGCAGGATGGCGATGACCGAGACCAGCATCAAGGGGGCCAGGAGGCCGTAGGAGCCGGTCATTTCGCAGACCATCATCATGGCGCCCATGGGTGCGTTGGCCACGCCGGCGAAAAAAGAGGCCATGCCGACCAGGACGAAGGAGGCGGGATGGGTGACGATGTCCGGTGCCAGCACGTGGGAAACCTGCCCGAACACACCGCCGATCATGCCGCCGATGAAGAGGGTCGGTCCGAATACGCCGCCGGAGCCGCCGGAACTGATGGTCAGGGATGTGGTCAGCATTTTCAGGAAGATGGCCCCGCCCATCAGCCCCAATGACAACTGACCCAGGATGGCCGCCTGGATGGTCGCGTAACCGCCGCCCATGACTTCCGGCATGACCAGGCCGATGGCCCCGACGCCCAGCCCGCCGATAGCCGGGATGACGTGTTTCTTAATGGGTATCTTTCTGAAGACCCGGTCCCTCATACCATAGAAAATCCGGGTGTACATAAAGCCCAGGGGCGCGCAGATCACGCCGAGAATGGCATAGAAGATCAGTTCTTTCGGATTGCTGAACTGCAGGTTCGGGGTCTGAAAAATCGAGCCGTGACCGTAAATGAAAGTATAGACCGTGTAGGCCGCCACAGAGGCGATGATGGATGTAATGGCCCCTTCGGTTTCGAAATCCTCCTTGTACAGGACTTCTATGCTGGTCAGGGCGCCTCCGAGCGGCGCCCGGAAAATGGCCCCCAGGCCTCCGGCCGTGCCGGCCAGGAGCAGGAGCCGCCGTTCCCGGGCTTCGAGTTTGAAGACCTGGCCCAGCCAGGAGCCGAAGCCGGCGCCGATCTGGGCGATCGGGCCTTCGCGGCCCGCGCTGCCGCCGGTGGACAGGGTGATGATCGAGGCCAGGCTCTTGATGATGGGGACGCGGCCGCGAATAAAGCCGTCCTTGTTGTGGAAGGCGTCGATCATGGCGTCCGTGCCGTGCCCTTCGGCTTCCGGAGCAAAGGTATAAACCAACAGGCCGGAGAGCAGACCGCCGACGGCCGGAATCAGGAAAAGCACCCAGGGGCGAAAGGCGCCGGCCAGGTGGACGTGCAGGATTCTTTCCCCGGGTGGTTCGAGCACGGGGTAGCCGGCCAGATACTCGAGGGCGAAGAGCTTGGCCCAGGCCAGGGCGTAAAAAAAGGCCGCCGCCCCGAGTCCGCTGATCACGCCCACGAGCAGGCTGAACAAAACCAGGCGCCCGGTCTTGCCCGGGTCCAGCGAACGAATGACGGGCAATCGGTTCCGCCATTTTCGCGATGTGGGGTTTGAAGGCTCCACGGTTTCAATCTTCCCTAGCGCCCAAGGAATCAGGGAAGAACCATAGTCCCTGACCAATCAAAGGTCAAGGCGAAAACGGGATTTACCGGGCGCCGGGGGTCAGGGCCAGCAGAGCACGCGATCGTTTTCGAAAATCAGAGTGACCAGCCGGTCATAGTCCACCGGGGGCTGGTCCAGGCAGAACTCGGTCGTTTCCGTGCCGTCGTTCCACCGGGAGGATAGAAGCCGAACCGTTTCGTCCGGATCGCTTCGAAATATGTGCAGCACTTTCATCTTCGGCTCCTGTGTCATACTGCGAGCTCCGGTTGACAAAACCGGAGGGGAAAGATGGCATCGCCGCGGGTGGAGAAAAGTATGGCTTTCTTCATAAATAATCCCGCCTAAAAGGCGGTCACCAGATCGTAGCCGGTCAGCCGGGCGGCCGCGTCCGCCCTTGAAAGCAGGCGGATCGAATCATACACTTCCGCATTGGCCGCCAGGTTGCTGAAAACAAGACCATCGAGGTCGTCGATCATCTCCAGGAGATCGAGGAAACCCGCGTCGCCCTCGGGCAGTTCGATGGGCGCGTCCAGGATGAACAGGCCCACCTCCAGGTTTTCCACGGCCAGGCCGGCGGCCGAACGGGCGCATTCGAACACGTCCTCCGTTCGTCTGACCACAAAAGCGACCCGTCGCACGTCTTTCATGGTTCGTCTCACAAAACCAGGTATCGATCACAACGATCGATCAGCTCGCCGTGTTTGGCCTGGGATGTGAAAGCCTGCTCCGGAAGTCCCGGGACTTCGGCGACCCGGCCGGGCAGCTGGGTTTGGAAGCTGACTTTGCAGAGGCTGATATCAGCCAGTCCGGCCAGGGATTTGAACCGGGGGTCTTGGGTCAGGAGAACGCCTTTGTGGGTCAGGAAAATCATCGACTGTCCACCTCGGGCCTTGACCGCCCGGGTCAGGCCCAGCAGATGGTTCATGTGCCGGTCGGATATGACGACGATGCCCAGGGTGCCGATCATAAAGATCACTCATCCGGGTCGTCGGGGGGATCGAAAACGCCGGAGCGGTACCCGGCCAGGTCCAGGGTGACGAAACGAAAGCCCAGGCCGTTCAGGTCGCGGACCAGGCGGTCCCGCAGGCCCGGTTCGGTCAGCCGGGGCAGGAGGTCGGGCGGCGGTTCCAGGCGCAACAGGTCTCCATGATGACGGGCGCGTATCCCGGCCAGACCCTGCCCGGCCAAAAGCCTTTCGGCTTCGAAGACCTGGCGGAGATTTTCCTCGGTCAGAGTGACCCCGTACGGGAATCGAGAGGCCAGACAGGCGGCGCTCGGTCGATTCCAGTTGTCCAGGCCGGCCTCACGGGCCAGGCGGCGAATTTCAGCCTTGTTCAGGCCGGCTTCTCCCAGAGGGCTTCGCACGCCCGCCTCTTCGACGGCCCGTCGACCGGGACGGTGCGCTCCCCGGTCGTCGGCCTGACTCCCTTCAATCACATGAGCCAGACCCAGTTCGTCGGCCCGCTGGCGCAACTGGCGGACCAAGGCGTTTTTACAGTGATAGCAACGGTCCGGGGCGTTGGAGCGAACCGGGTCCAGAGACAGGGGGGCAATGCGGAGCAGGTCAGGAGCGACCCCCAGACTCCGGGCGACTGCCTGGGCCGATTCGATCTCGCCCGGCGGGTTGAGAATCGAGATGAAGGTCAGGGCCGCCGCCCGCTCGCCAAGGACCTGCCGGGCGAAATACAGCAGCAGGCTCGAGTCCACGCCGCCGGAAAAGGCCACCAGGACCGATTCCAGTTCGGCCAGGATGGATCGGAGCCGCGTTTTTTTTTCTTCCAACATGGCGTCCATGACTGACGGCGATCCTGCGTTCACGGGACCGCCTACCAGGCCAGCAGGGCGCTGGCCCAGGTCAGCCCGCCCCCGAAGGCGGTCAGACATACCAGTTGGTCTTTTTTCAAAGCCCCGCTTCTGGAGGCCTCGTCCAGGGTAATGGCGCAGGAAGCGGAAGAGATGTTGCCGTATTTTTCAATGGTCATGTAGAAACGATCCATGTCGACCTTGAGCCGTTTGGCCAGGGATTGGATGATGCGCAGGTTGGCCTGGTGGGGGATGAACCAGTCCACGTCTTCGATGGTCCTGCCGTTGGCTTCCACCGCCTCGTCGCAGCTTTCGGCGAAAAAACGGACTGCGGTCCTTACCGTGGACGAGGCCTCGATCATGCGCAGGTTGTGAAGTTTTTTGTCCACGCTTTCGTGAGAGATGGGCGTGGTCCCGGACCCGCCGCCGGGCATAAGCAGTTGGGCGCCGTTGGCCCCGTCCGTGTGGGCGTGGACGGAAAGCATGCGGTGGTCGCCCGGACCGCCGCGCGTGGACAGGACCAGGGCCCCGGCCCCGTCACCCCAGAGGATGGCCGAGCCCCGGTCGGTCCAGTCGACGGTCCGGGTCATGATCTCCGAGGCCACGACCAAAACGTTTTCGCAGAACCCGGAGAGCAGATACTTTTCCGCCACGTGCAGGGCGAAAATATAGCCCGAGCAGGCCGCGGTCACGTCGAAGGTCAGGGCCCGGGGCGCGTCGAGCTTGGCCTGGAGCCAGTTGGCCCCGGCCGGACAGTGCGTGTCCGGTGTAATGGTGGCCATGATGATCAGTTCGATGTCCCGGGGCGTCAGACCGGCCTCGTCGAGGGCCGAAAGGCAGGCCGGCAAGGCCAGGTCGGACGCGGCTTCTTCGGGTCCCGCCTCGCGGCGTTCGGAGATGCCCGTTCTGGTGCGAATCCATTCATCCGAGGTGTCCATGATTTTTTCCAGGTCGAAGTTGGACAAGACTTTAGGCGGAAGGTGGGAACCGGTGCCGAGTATGTAAATGGGCTTCATCTCGATCGACCTCCAATCAGCGCTGGGCGGGACATGGCTTCTGCTCGCGCCCACCCCCACTGGCACGGCGAATTCCTCGGTCGAGAATTTATTCTGGCACGTTATCGATCCGGGCGCAATCCCGGAATACAAGGGGGCGAACCGGCCGGCTCGCCCCCTAAAGGCCCGGAGTGAAACGTGAGTCCGAGACGTCAGACGTCGCGGGTGATTTTCTTCTTTTCGTTGATCACCGCATGGGCCGCGGACAGACGGGCGATCGGCACCCGATAGGGCGAACAGCTCACGTAATCCATTTTCACGTTATGGCAGAATTCCACGGAATGGGGTTCCCCGCCGTGTTCGCCGCAGATGCCCACCTTGAGGTTGGTCTTGACCTTGCGGCCTTTTTCCACGCCTATCCGGACCAACTGGCCGACGCCGTCCTGATCGAGGACCACGAAGGGGTCCCGTTCCAGGATGCCGTCCTTGACATAGTCGGGCAGGAACTTGCCGGCATCGTCCCGGGACAGGCCGAAGGTGGTCTGGGTCAGGTCGTTGGTTCCGAAGGAGAAGAAATCGGCCTGCTGGGCGATTTCATCCGCGGTCAGGGCCGCCCGGGGCAACTCGATCATGGTGCCGATCATGTACTTGACCTTGACCTTTTTCTTGGCCATGACCTCTTCGGCCACTTCCTCGACCAGGGCCCGCTGCGCGGCTAGTTCGTTGACGTGGCTGACCAGGGGAATCATGATCTCGGGGAAGACCTTTTTACCTTCCTGCTGGACCTTGCAGGCCGCTTCCATGATGGCCCGGGCCTGCATGGCCGTAATCTCGGGATACATGATGCCCAGACGACAGCCGCGATGACCGAGCATGGGGTTGGCTTCGGACAGACTCTCGACCTTGTCCTTGATCTGGGCAGGCTTGACCCCCAGCTTTTGGGCCAAGTCCTTGATCTCGGCGTCCGTGTGCGGCAGGAACTCGTGCAGTGGCGGGTCCAGGGTGCGGATGGTCACGGGCAGTCCGTCCATGGCCCGGAAGATTCCGATGAAGTCCTTGCGCTGCATGGGCAGAATCTTGGCCAGGGCCTTTTGGCGGCCTTTGGTGTCCTCGGCCAGGATCATCTCCCGGACCGCATCGATGCGTTCGCCCTCGAAGAACATGTGCTCCGTGCGGCACAGGCCGATGCCTTCGGCGCCGAAATCACGGGCTACCTTGGCGTCGTGAGGCGTGTCGGCATTGGTCCGCACCTTGAGCCGCCGGATCTGGTCCACCCATTTCATGACCTTGCCGAAGTCACCGGACAGTTGGGGCTGGCTCGTCGGGACCTGGCCCAGGATAACCTCACCCCGCGAACCGTCCAGGGATATCCAGTCCATCTTCTTGACCGTCTTCCCGTTGGCTATGAAGGCTTCCTTTTTATAGTCGACGTGAAGGTCCGAGGCGCCGGCCACGCAGCATTTGCCCATGCCCCGGGCCACGACGGCCGCGTGGGAGGTCATGCCGCCGCGTGCGGTCAGAATGCCCTGGGCCGCGTTCATGCCCCGGATGTCGTCCGGCGAGGTTTCGATCCGGACCAGGATGACCTTGTGCCCGGCCGTGGCCAGCTCCTCGGCGTCTTCCGCGGAAAAGACCACTTGGCCCACGGCCGCTCCGGGCGAGGCCGGAAGGCCCTTGGCTATGACGTTCCTTTTGGCCTTGTCGTCAAAGGTGGGATGGAGGAGTTGATCGAGCTGATCCGGGTCGATCCGGGCCACGGCCTCTTCCTTGGTGATCAGCTTTTCCTTGACCATGTCGACCGCGATCTTGATCGAGGCGGCCGCGGTCCGCTTGCCCGTCCGGGTCTGGAGCATCCACAGCTTGCCCTGCTGAATGGTGAACTCGACGTCCTCCATTTCGTGGTAGTGCTTCTCGAGCTTGTCCCGGATGTCCGATAGCTGCTTGTACAGGCGGGGCATTTCATCTTCCAGGGTCTTGACGCCTTTGGTTACCGGCTTGGAGCGATTGATGGGCTGAGGCGTCCGGATGCCGGCCACCACGTCCTCGCCCTGGGCGTTGGTCAGATACTCGCCGTAGAAGTAGTTCTCGCCCGTGGCCGGGTCCCGGGTGAAGGCCACGCCCGTGGCCGAGTCGTCACCCATGTTGCCGAAGACCATGGACTGGACGTTGACCGCCGTGCCCCAGTCGCCGGGGATGTGGTGTATCTCCCGGTAGGAGATGGCCCGAGGAACCATCCAGGACTCGAAGACCGCGCCGATGGCCCCCCAGAGCTGGTCGTCCGGGTTTTCGGGGAAGCTGACCTTGAGCCGACGCTTGATCAGGGCCTTGAACTCCTTGACCAGCCACTTGAGGTCGTCCGTGTCCAGTTCCAGGTCCAAATGGACGCCTTTTTTCTTTTTCCGGGATTCCAGGATGACCTCGAAGGGGTCTTCCTCCTTCCCGCCGGCCTTGACTCCCATGACCACGTCGCCATACATCGAAACGAAGCGGCGATAGGCATCGTAAGCGAAGCGGGGATTGCCGGTCTTTTCGATCAAACCTTTGATGGTTTTGTCATTCAAACCGATGTTCAGAACCGTGTCCATCATGCCAGGCATGGACACCCGAGCACCGGAACGGCATGAAATCAGGAGGGGGTTTTCCGCATCCCCGAACTTGGCCTCCATCTGTTTTTCCACCCAGACCAGGGCCTCCTTGACCTGCTTTTCCAGGCCGGCCGGGTATTTTTGCTTGTTCTCGTAAAAAGCGGTGCAGACTTCGGTAGTGATGGTGAAACCGGCCGGGACAGGAATGCCGATGCGGGCCATTTCCGCCAGGTTTGCGCCTTTGCCACCCAGCAGGTTCTTCATTTCCGCCTTTCCATCGGCCCGTCCGCCGCCAAAGGTATAAACGTACTTTTTGGCCACTTGATATGCCCTCCTTGTAGGTTTGGATTTCAGGAAGTAAGACCCCCTTCGCCATCACGATCGAAGGCCTGTTTATAATTATCACAGTAAGTTTCTGTAATCAAGGTAAATGGCGGACATATGCCGGCCACATGCAGATATGCGCATGGAAAGGGACCTGCTGAAACAGCCCAAGGGGAGCCTCCGGGGATATTGAAGCTCCCCGCGGCAAGCTGAGGGGAATCTTCGATATGTAAGGGGAAAAGCCTTTTTTTAGTTGGCGGGCTAACTCCGCGTCAAGCCGCGGGGAATGCGCCCGCCCCGTATGTTCAACATGCAAGGGAATAACACCTTGCCGGTTCTAATCCGGACGCCCGCCCGGCCTCCAGCCGGAGGACGATTCTTTCGTCAAGTTCTCATGTGTATCATTTGGTGAAGGCGGAGGCCGGAACAGGGCGGTTGGGGACCGTTTCCAAACACGGGTAAGGGTTGGAGGGCCTTCGCAAAGGTCTGCCGCGGGACGCTACAGATACGGGGTCAGATCATTGGGCCGGCGGCCGCCGGCCAGGGCGGCTATGGCCTCGGGGGCATGGCCCTCGGTGCGTAGCGGACCGATTACCTCCCCGACCAGATCCGGGAACCAGGCCCTGAGAAATACCACGCCGCCCGGGGCTTCCAGGCTGTAGTCGCCCATGTGGGCCGGCAGCAGGGCGCTTCGACCGGGGGCAAGCTCCGCGACGGGCGCCGGTCCGTCGGTCCGGATGAAGGCCCGGCCGGACAAGGCCGTCAGGACCTCGAAGTGTTCGCCCTTCAGGTTTCCGGTCCACGATCCCCGGAGGCGGCGCCATTCCAGGGCGAAATAGGGGTCGGCCGCCAGAAGCCGCGATTCAAGGCCCGGGACGCTCAAAGTCAGGCCGTAAAAGGGCGCCGGGTTTGCCGGCGCGAGGTCCACGACCGTCAGGGCTTTTTCCACATGGAGCGGCCTGGGGCGTCCGGCTTCGTCCTGGCGGTCCCAGTCGTAAAACCGATACGTCAGGTCCGTGTTGCGTTGAATCTCGAGCAGGGTCACGCCCGGACCGATGGTGTGAAGCAGGCCGGCGTGGACGTAAAAGGTCTGGCCGGGTTCGACCTGAATCCGGTTAAGTACTTCAGCGACACGGCCTTGGGCCAGGGCCCCGCGCAGGGCCTCGATGCCGATCCCGGGCCGGAGTCCCAGGACCAGTTCGGCCGCTTCCCGGGCCTCGACGATGTACCAGGCCTCGGTTTTGCCCGAGAGGGCGCCGTCCACTTTACGGGCCGACTCGTCGTCCGGATGGACCTGGACGGACAGGTAATCGGCCGAGTGAAGCAGTTTGAGCAGCAGGGGCAGGGGCTGGTCCTCCCGTCCGGCCAGACGCCGCCCCAACAGGCTTGCGCCCCAGGCGGACCGCAGCCCGGCCAGGGAAGTTCCCTGGAGCGGACCGTTGGCCACGGTGCTCTGAAGCGGCCCGTCAGCCGTCAGCCAGACTTCGCCTACCTTGAGGGTCGGATCGGCGCCCGGGACGAGCCCGGGAGCCCGGCCCGCTTCACCCCAGGGCTTGGCCAGAATCACCGGGTCCAGGACGACCGGGTAGAGGCCGGGAGTCACGACTGGTCCCCCGGAGGACCGCCCGCGAGACGGTCCAGATACAACACGATCGCCACGCCCGTCGCCGCCAGAAGAATCGCCAGCAGGACGCCTCCATCCACCTGGTTCGGGAGCGCATTGAGGCCGGCGGTTTTCCAGGGCCAGACCTTGCGTAGCGAACCGATCATCAGGCCGCAAAGCACGGCGATGGTCGGGTCGTACCGGGTCTTGAGCAGCCAGCTTAAAAACCGGGAAAACAGGATGAGTCCCAGAACGGCCCCCGAGGCGACCAGGGCCAGTGTCAGAAAGTCCCTGGAGTTGACCGCTTGCAGGACATACTGATACTTGCCCAGCAGAACCAGGACGAAAGACCCTGAAATACCGGGCAGAATCATGGCACAGATCGCCACCGAGCCGGACAGGACCAGAAACCACCACTCGTTCGGGGTGGTCATCGGGACCAGACCGACCAGCACGTAAGCCCCGGCCGCGCCCAGCAGCGCCCAGAGCCCCAGGCCCGCGGTGATCCGTTCGACCCGGCCCGTGACCGTGATGACCGAGGCCAGGACCAGGCCGAAGAAGAACGACCAGATGTAAACCGGCTGATTGACCAGCAGCCAGGCAAGGCCTTTGGCCAGGGAGAAGATGGCCGTCAGGATGCCGGTCAGCAGGGGCACCAGGAAACGCCAGGCCACGCCGTCCAGGGCTTCCCGGAATCGGGAACCCGCCACCCTCCGGACCAGGGTCAGATCGAAGGACCTGATGGCCAGAAGCAATTCCTCGTAAATCCCCAGGATGAAGGCCATGGTTCCGCCCGAAACGCCGGGCACGATGTCGGCCGCGCCCATGCAGAACCCTTTGAGGCCCAGGATGAAATAATCGGACGGGTTTCGAGAGGCTGAGGCGGGCATGACTCGGATTACTCTCACTTCTTCATGACAGTGCGGTTGTCAGGACAGAAACAGGCTGAGCAGGCCGATCGCCCAGCAGTACCAAGCGAAATAATGAAGCCGGCCTCCGCGGACCAGGCGCAGGAGCACGACCAGGGCCGCCAGGCCGGAGATCAGGGCGGCCAGAAACCCGAGTCCCATGTCCAGAGGGCTGAAGGAGGTGGGCGCGGCCGACCGGAGCTGGAGGATCAAGGCGCCGAAGATGGCCGGGATGGAAAGCAGAAAGGAAAATCGGGCGGCCAGGTCCCGGTCCAGTCCGAGATAGAGTCCGGTGCTGATGGTCAGCCCGGACCTCGAAAGGCCGGGGGTGATGGCCAGCCCCTGGGCCAGACCCACGATCAGGGCGTCTCCCGCCCGGAAGGCGCCTGTTTTTCTCCCCCGCGCCCCGGCGGACCATCGGGTCAGAAAGAGCACGACGCCGGTGACGATCAGGGCCAGACCCACGGCCCGGGTCGAGGCGAACAGGCTTTCGAATATGTCTTTGAAGAGCAAGCCGATCAGGGCCGTGGGTACGGACCCGGCCACGATCAGGATCAACAACCGGAAATCATCTTCGGTTCGCCAGGCCTCGGCCGCGACGGCCCGGTTTTTCAAGCGGGTCGGGAGGCGGAAAAACTCCCGGACCAGGGAGGCGATGTCCCGGCGAAAGACGATGAAGACCGCGGCCAGGGTTCCCAGATGCAGCAGCACGTCGAACAGGATTTCCGGCTCCTTGATGCCGAACAGATGCTGTCCCAGGACGAGATGACCTGAACTGCTGACGGGCAGAAATTCGGTCAGACCCTGGATCAGACCGAGCGTGACGGCTTTGATTGTCTCCATATACCTTGTGACTCCGATCGGGGGCAATGTATAATGACTGATCTGACTGATCAGGCCGCGACCAAAGGGTACGGCCCTTTAGTAAACCAAAAATCGCTCGATTTGCCCATCAAAAAGGAGCGGATCATGACAGAAAAAGCGGGCTGCCGCCGGATCGGGCGCGGCCTGAAAATCCGGTCCGGCCCGGGCGTGGTCTTCCTGTATCTGCTGGCCGTCATGCTGTGGGCCGGCCCGGCCTGGTCCGAGACCGTCAAGCTGACCGTGCTCCACGTCAACGACGTGCACGCTTTCGTGGGCCCCGACCGCCGAACGGGGGAAAACGGGCTGGCCAAGGCAGCGGCCCTGGTCGAGTCGGCACGTTCCGGCTCTGAAAACGTGGTCTTCCTGGCGGCCGGCGACCTGCTCCAGGGTTCGGCCCTGTCCGAACTGACTCGGGGGAGGCTGCTGTTCGAGATTCAGAACCTGGCGCCGCCCGACGCCTTTGTCCTGGGCAATCATGAGTTCGATTACGGGGTCCAGGCCCTGACGAGCGGCCTGGAAGGGGCGCGTTATCCCGCGGTTTCAGCCAACGTATTTCGAGGGGATCAGCCTCTGGTCAAGCCCTGGGTCGAGTTGAAAGCCGCCGGATTGAAGATTGCCGTGGCCGGACTGACGACTCCCGGAATCTGGCGAGCCGAGGGCCTGTCCATCCGGAATCCGCTGGACACGGCCAACCAACTGCTTCCCCGGCTGGCCGGCCGGGCCGATCTTCTGATTCTTCTGACCCATATCGGGCTGGCGGATGACCGGCGGCTGGCGGCGCGGGTGCCGAAGCTTTTCCCCGGCCCGGCCGCGATCGTGGGCGGGCACAGCCACGACGCCACCACGAGTCCGGTCATGGTCGGACCGGTGCCCGTGGTTCATGCCGGTGCATACGCCCGCTTCCTCGGCCGCCTGGAACTGGAAATCGACCCCCGGGCCGGGCGTCTCGTTTCGGCCAACGGCCGTCTGATCCCCCTGGGCGCCGACCTGCCCACCCACCCGGGCATGATGGAACGGGTCGAAGCCTTCTATCGCGGACCGGGCCGGAAGATGCTCGAACCGGTGGCCCGGATACCCGTCGATCTGTCACCCCTGGATTACGCGGGCCTGACCGCGGAAGCCATTCGAAAAAACACCGACGCGACCGTTTCCGTGGTCAACCTGGGCGGCTTCCGAACCGGCACGCCCGCCGGCACTTTGTACCTGGACGACATTTACCGCGTCTTTCCATTTTCCGCCCGGATTCTCACGGCCCGGGTATCGGGCCGGGACCTGGCCCGGATACTGGATCAGCGCCTGGAACCCGGCTCGAACCGAATGCCCCTGGTATTCCGTCCCTCGGGCGGCCCGGGCCCCCTGAACCCCGAGGGCCGCTATCTCCTGGCCGGCAACGACTACATCGTGGTCAAGCTGGGGCGGGCCCTGGGCATTGATATCCAGCCCCAGACCGCCGACCCCGATCTGCGAACCTTCCTGGCCCGGACCCTGGGAAACAGATATCCCTTGGCCAAGGCGGCAGCGGGCGGAGAATAGGCGCAACGCATGGAACTGACGATCCTTCGAGATATCGTCATCGTATTCAGCCTGGCCTTGGCCGTGGGCTATCTCTGCCACCGGGTCCGGCTGCCGTCCATCATCGGCTTTCTGGCCACCGGCGTCATTGCCGGCCCCCATGGCCTGGGACTGGTCGAGGCGGTTCATGAAATCGAAATCCTGTCCGAAGTGGGCGTGGTCATGCTCCTCTTCCTGATCGGACTGGAGTTTTCCTTCAAAAGTCTGCTGCGGATCAAGAGGGCCGTCTTCCTGGGGGGAGCGACCCAGGTCGTCCTTTCCATCCTCGCCGGAGCGGGCGTGGTCTTCCTCTGGGGGCGGCCCCCGCGGGAGGCCCTGTTCTACGGATTTCTGATGGCCCTGAGCAGCACGGCCATCGTACTCAATCTGTTGCAGGAAAAAGCGACCATGGACGCGCCCCAGGGCCGAACCGCCCTGGCCGTCCTGATCTTCCAGGACATCATCGTCGTACCCATGATGCTGGCCGTGCCCTTTCTGGCCGGAGCCGAAGCCGCTCGGGCCGAGGCCGGCTACATCTCCCTGGCCAAGGGAGTCGGCGTCATCCTGATCCTGATTGCCGGAGCCAAATGGGTGGTGCCCAGGTTTCTCGAGATGGTCGTCGGCACCCGGAGCCGGGAACTGTTCATGATTTCAATCATGTTTCTCTGCCTGTCCGTGGCCTGGCTGACCAACGAAGCCGGACTGTCTCTGGCCCTGGGCGCCTTTGTCGCCGGGCTGATCGTGTCCGAGTCTCCCTACAGCCACCAGGCCGTGGGCAACGTCCTGCCTTTCAAGGAGGTCTTCTCCAGCTTCTTTTTCGTCTCGATCGGCATGCTCCTGGACGTAAGGCTCATCCTGGCCGACCCCGCCCTGATCCTCCTGGCGGCCTTGTTCGTGCTGGCCCTGAAAATCCTGACCGGCGGCGCGGGCGCGGCCGTGCTGGGACTGCCCTTGCGGGTCGTGGTCCTGAGCGGGTTCGCCTTGAGCCAGGTCGGCGAGTTCTCGTTCATCCTGGCCCTCCACGGCCAGGACTTCGGACTCATGGCCCCGAAGGACTACCAGGTCTTTCTGTCCACCGCCGTGCTGACCATGGCCCTGACCCCCTTGATGATGGGCCTGGGCGACCGCCTGACCGAAAAAATTACGCCGCCCGGATTTACCGGAGAGGAGCCGCCCGAAGCGGACGGGGAGGGGGCTCCGAAACGGAGGGATCACGTCGTCATCATCGGATTCGGACTCACCGGCCGCAATGTCTCCCGCGCCGCCACCGCTGCCGGCATCCCCCGGGTCATCGTCGAGATGAACCCGGAGACCGTGCGCCTGGAAAAGGCCAAAGGCGAAGATATCATATACGGTGATGCGGTCAACCAGGCCGTCCTCGAGCATGTGGGCCTGAAAGCGGCCCGGGTCCTGGTCGTGACGATCGCCGATCCGGTGGTCGCCCGCCGTATCACGGCCCTGGCCCGGGCGCTCAACCCGGGCCTGTACATCATCGCCCGGACCCGCTTCCTGTTCGAAATGAAGGCGCTACGCCAAATCGGAGCGGACGAGGTCATTCCCGAGGAGTTCGAAACGGCCGTGGAAATATATGCCCGCCTTCTCCGGCGCTTTCTCGTGCCCCAGAACGAGGTCGAACGCCTGG
>Ga0180009_10001180_pt1 | contig 32580 bp, 23 predicted proteins | sample OS_PC_MetaG_FD_123537 | JGI IMG/M metagenome (GOLD analysis project Ga0180009, IMG submission 123537) | Groundwater microbial communities from the Aspo Hard Rock Laboratory (HRL) deep subsurface site, Sweden - OS_PC_MetaG | ecosystem: Environmental > Aquatic > Deep subsurface > Groundwater...
CTTTCAACTCTTTCAGGCCACCCCGTACGTTCAAAATCCTTCAACCCGGAAACCGGCGAATGGTACAGCCATGTGGAATTGGGTCTCTGGGCTGATCTTTTCATCATTGCTCCGGTTACAGCCAACACCCTGGCAAAAATGGCTTCCGGTGTTGCTGATAATTACCTGCTTACGGTTTACCTTTCTGCCCGTTGCAAAATTCTTTTTGCCCCGGCGATGGACAAAGATATGTTTTTGCATCCTTCCACACAACGGAATATCAAAACATTACAGGAAGCAGGAAACATCCTGCTCCCCCCGGCACAGGGTGAACTTGCAAGCGGATTATGCGGAGAAGGGCGTATGAGAGAACCGGAAGAGATATTATCTGCCATTAAAGAACATTTCAGGATCGAAGCCCAATTTAATGGAAAAAAAGTCCTGGTAACCGCCGGCCCTACCTATGAAGCCATTGATCCGGTCAGATTCATAGGGAATTACTCCAGCGGAAAGATGGGATACAGCATTGCAGCCGAGTTTGCATCCCGCGGTGCCGATGTTATCCTGGTAAGCGGGCCCGTAAATCTGGATCTGCCACATCCCTCCATCAAACTCATCGGAGTGCAATCGGCAGAGGAAATGAAAGATCATTGCCTCGCTGTTTTCCCCGATTGTGATATCACCATCATGGCCGCAGCAGTTGCCGATTATACACCGGAATCAACCAGCCCGATAAAGCTGAAAAAGAAATCTGACCGCCTGCAGATAAACCTGATTCCTACAGATGACATCCTGAAAAAACTCGGATCTCTGAAAAAAAATCACCAGTTCCTTGCCGGCTTTGCCCTCGAAACCGATAACGAAACCGATAATGCCAGAGAAAAACTCATAAAGAAAAACCTTGATGTGATTTTTCTGAACTCCCTGAACGACCCCGGCGCCGGATTCGGCCATGCAACCAATAAGATCAGTATCATTGATCACAACGGTATCACTCCCTCAGATCTTAAATCAAAGACAGAAGTAGCCCGTGACATCGTCGACTATATTTTTGACAAAACAAAAAGCGGATCATGATAAAAAAATCACTTCTTCTTATATTTCTCCTGGCTTCCTCTCTGCAAGCCCTGACCCAGGAACTTTACTGTACGGTTAAAGTGAACTATCAGCAGGTAGAAGGTACTGAAACCCGTGTGTTTGAGAATCTGGAAAGGGCATTATTCGAATTCATTAACAACAGGAAATGGACAAACTATAATTATGGTGTGAACGAGCGCATTGAATGTACTATGCTCATCACCATATCGGAACGCACAAGCAGCGATCAATTCAAAGGCTCAATAAATATTGCCCTGAAGAGACCCATCTTTAACTCTGCCTATAACTCCACTACCCTCAATTATATCGATCGCGATTTCCAGTTCGAATACGTTGAATTCCAGCCACTGGAGTTTCAGGATAACGTTTTCGCAGCCAATCTGACTTCTGTTCTGGCATATTGGGTTTATGTATTTATAGGAATAGACTTCGATACCTTCGTCCAGGATGGAGGAACTCCATTTTATGAAAAGGCAGAATCTATCGTGAACGCTGCCCAGAATGAATCATATCCGGGATGGAAATCATTTGAAGATCAAAAAAATCGCTACTGGCTTGTTGAAAACATGTTGAATCCCAGTTACGAGGGAATACGTAAATTTTTATATGAATATCATCGAAAAGGGCTGGATATTATGTACGACGATGCTGCATCCGGAAGGGCAGCCATCCTGAAAAGCCTGAAATATCTTGAAACCGTTCAAAATCAACGTCCGGGGCTATTCCTCCTACAGCTTATCATGGAAGCCAAAAGCGATGAATTGGTCAATATTTTCTCCGAAGGATCCCCCGCTGAGAAAACTCAGGCTGTCAACATTCTTAAAAAGATTGACCCGGCCAATATCTCTAAGTACGACGAGATCATGAAAAATTAATAAGCTGTTCTTTTCCGGGTTGAATTGTTATTTTTGTATTTAAATTACAGGACGGCGGATGCTGAAACAGATCACCATCGAGAATTATGCCCTGATCCGCTCACTATCATTGGAGTTTGGTGAAGGTCTTACTGTGATAACCGGTGAAACCGGAGCCGGGAAATCCGTACTCCTCGGTGCTCTCTCACTCATCCTGGGAAGCAGGGCCGACACTCAGGTTCTTCAGGATAAGTCAGAGAAATGCATTGTGGAAGGATCCTTCAGGATAGAAGGATATGCCCTCGAACCTTTCTTCCTGGAAAACGAGCTGGACTATGACCCGCTGTCCATACTCCGTCGCGAAATACTACCCGGTGGCAGATCAAGAGCCTTTATCAACGATACTCCTGTAAGCCTGTCTCAATTAAAGTCCCTTGGCGATAAACTCGTGAACATCCATTCCCAGCACGAAACCATAACCCTGAATAACTCCGATTTCCAGCTTGCCGTCGTGGATAATTATGCGGGTACTGCTCCGGAAATTGCCCGCTACAAGGAGACATACACCGAATACAACCGGCTGAAAACCCAATTGAAATCTCTCCAGGAACAGGAGGAAAAATCAAGAGCCGACCTCGATTATTATAGTTTTCAACTGGATGAGCTTACCAAAGCTAACCTTAAAGAAGGAGAACTGGAGGAACTGGAAGCGGAACAAAAAGTGCTGGAACACGCCGGTGAAATTAAAGGTACCCTTCTCGAAGCCGGAAACCTCCTCCGCGATGGAGATCAGAATATTTCCGGCTCAGTTTCCGAATTGATCTACAAAATATCCAAAATACGCGGTTACAGCCCCGAACTGGAAGAAATCCACGACAGGCTGCAAGCTGCACTTATAGACCTTTCCGATATCGCCAGGGAAATAGGTAACATGGAAGAGAAAATCAACCTTGACCCAGGAAGAATTGAGGAAATAAACCTGCGACTCGACCTGATCTACCATTTACAATATAAACATCATGTGAAATCGGATGCTGATCTGATCCGCTTGCGCAGTGAATTTGAAGATAAAATCAATAACATCACTTTCCTGGGAGAACAAATAATACAGATCACCAAAGAACTGGAGCAGAAAAGAAAATCACTGCAGGACCAATCGGCTTCACTTACCGGAAAAAGGAAGAAAAGTTTTTTATCCATCGAAAAAGCAGTTCTTTCTTCCACACAAAAACTCGGGATGCCCCATTCCCGTTTTGAGATTGGCCACCAGGAACTACCTGAATTCGGACCCGATGGGAGGGACCTTGTTCGATTCCTTTTTAATGCCAACAAAGGGGGAACCCTCGCTGAGATACACAAAATCGCTTCGGGGGGAGAGCTATCACGTCTGATGCTATCGGTCAAATCGTTAATATCAATTAAAAACCTCCTGCCTACCATCATCTTTGATGAGATCGACTCAGGGGTATCGGGTCCGATAGCAGACAAAATGGGAAGCATCCTGCGCACAATGTCTGAAAACATGCAGGTGATCGTGATTACCCACCTACCACAGATAGCCGGCAAAGGCCACCGTCATTTCAAAGTCTTTAAGGAGACCGGGGCAGAATCAACATTTACACATATCATCCCGCTGGATACCGACAACAGGGTAGAGGAGATTGCCCGTATGCTATCCGGTGAAAAAGTTACCGAATCGGCCACGGAAACGGCCAGACAACTTTTGAACATAACCTGAAAAATTGTGAAAAATGGCATATAATCTTTTAAAAGGTAAAAAAGGCATTATTTTCGGAGCGCTGGACGAGAAATCGCTTGCATGGCACATAGCGGAAAGATGCCACGAGGAAGGAGCCTCCTTTACACTTAGCAATACTCCGGTTGCATTACGTTTCGGACAACTGGATGAGCTTGCTGCCAAATGCAGCGCTCCCATTTTCCCTGCCGACGCAACCCGTCTTGATGAGCTGGAAGTAGTATTTTCAAAGTCCATGGAACACTTCGGTAGTAAAATAGACTTTGTACTTCATTCAATCGGGATGTCGTTGAATGTTAGGAAAAAACTTCCTTACAACGACCTTGACTATAATTATTTCGGCAAAACACTTGATATTTCTGCTATCTCCTTCCACCGGATGCTGCAAACCGCAAGCAAACTCGATGCCATCAATGAATGGGGTTCGGTGGTCGCCCTGTCGTATATTGCCGCCCAGCGAACACTGGCAGGTTATAACGACATGGCCGATGCCAAGGCCCTCCTTGAATCTATTGCCAGAAGTTTTGGATACATCTACGGCAGAGATAAAAAAATCCGCATAAATACGATTTCTCAATCACCCACTCCAACTACTGCAGGAAGCGGTGTTAAAGGCATGGAAGGATTGATTGACTTCACAGACCGGATGTCGCCCCTTGGTAATGCTTCTGCAGCCGAATGTGCAGATTATTGCGTGACCCTTTTCTCCGACCTTACCCGGAAAGTCACTATGCAAAACCTTTATCACGACGGTGGCTTCTCCAGCATGGGTATGAGCCTGAAAGCCATGCAGATGTATAATAAGGCCATGGACTGCAACTGCGACTGATCAGCACAGTTATACTTTTTTGTAACGGAAGCAAATAATTTCATATATTTGTTTAGATATGGTATTAACTAAAAAACAAGTATATGGTTAGCTTTGAACTTGAGAATTACCAGCGCGATATTATTGAAAAATACCGCGATTTCGCCAAACGGTGGATAATCCCAAACCGCCAGAAATACGATGATTTGGCTGAGTTTCCATGGGAAATTGTTAAAGCCGCTTATGACGAGAAGATCATCAATGGTTCCATCCCGAAAGAGTACGGTGGCAATGGGTTTAATATTTTCGACAGTGCACTGGCCTCTGAAGAACTTGGTTATGGCTGTACAGGAATAAGTATCTGCATTGATGCCAGCACACTTGCTCTTACTCCTACCTTCCTGGCAGCAACAGAAGAACAGAAAAAATGGATCTACGGCGAAATGTATGAAAAAAAGGCCGTGGCAGCGTATGCGCTAACGGAACCCAATGCAGGATCCGACGTTGCCGGTATCAAGTCAAATGCTATTAAAAATCACGATAAATACATACTGAACGGGCACAAACGCTTTATCACCAATGCAGAAGTGGCTGAATACATCACCGTTTTTGCTATCACTGATCCCGACAGGGGAGCCCGCAGCCTTACTGCTTTTATCATCAAAGCCGATAGTCCTGGGGTGGAGATACTGCCACGACTGCAGAAAATGGGGCAACGTGCTTCTGTCCAGAATGAAATTAAGTTCCATGATGTTGAAGTACCGGAAGCAAACCGGCTTGGCAGCGAGGGAATGGGCTTCCTAATCGCGATGAAGACCTTTGACCGAACCCGCACCGGAGTAGCATCCGCCGCGGTTGGAAATGCACAGGCAGCTTTTGATATTGCCAGGGAATGGACAAAAAACCGCATTCAGTTCGGCAAACCCATCACAGCCAACCAGGCAATGGCTTTCCTGCTGGCCGATATGGCCCTGGAAATAGAAACAGCCCGTAACCTGGTCTGGAGAGCAGCCTGGGCATATGACACCAACCAGAAAAACTTCTCACAACTATCCGCTATGTCGAAACTTTATGCCACCGATATGGCCATGAGGGTTACTACCGACGCCGTTCAGGCAATGGGAGGCGACGGTTATACTAAAGAATTTCAAGTGGAAAAAATGATGCGCGATGCAAAATTGTCGCAAATCTATGAAGGAACAAACCAGATTCAAAGAGTGGTGATATCCAAGGCCATCCTGAAATAAAAAAAAGCCCGGTATCATTTTGATACCGGGCTTTTTATCTCTATTTGCCTACAGACTGTATCTGTTATCCTCAATGATCTTTTCCGCAATTCTTCTCCTCGATTCCTTCACATTGACGGGAATTACCCTTGTATAAGTATGCAGCCCGGTATACATCTTCTCAAACTGATCACCGTCCACAAACGAAGCAATTGCATCCATACCGCTCTTGCGTATCCTGCATCCTGCATCATAAATGAAAACATCCAGGATATCACGATAAATAGGTGTGTTAGGGCTATTATGGATTTTTTCCAGTTTTTCCACCCTCAGGGCTGTGGATTCAGCAGCGTATAACTGCATCATCATATCGGCAAGGTTCATCATGATCTCCTGTTCCTGAACCAACTGGTTCTTCAGGTTACGGTATGCCTGCCCAATAATCATCAAAATGGCTTTTTTAAAACCTCTGATATAAAAATGCTTGGCTTCATAATAATCCTCAGGAATGGGTGGATGTTCATCAATATTGTGGATTTCATCCAGGATGACATCAGCCATTTCAAAAATCTCAATCTCCTTTTTCATCGCCTTTTTCAGGGTAGAATCGATGGTGAGGAGACGATTGATCTCGTTTGTACCTTCAAATATCCTGTTGATTCTGGAGTCTCTGTAACCTCTTTCAACCTTTGATTCGGATGAGAAGCCCATGCCTCCGTGTATCTGAACAGCTTCGTCAACAACAAAATCGAGCACTTCCGAGCCATAAACCTTCATCATAGCAGCTTCAATAGCATATTGGGAGATAGCCTTGATCTCTGCCTTGCCGTGATCCATCCCTTTCTCGATATAGGAATCCTTCAACTCATCAATATGCTGACAAATCCTGTATACAGCAGACTCGTTTGTAAAAGTGCGAATAACCTGCTCGGCAATTTTGGATTTTATGGCAGCAAATTCCGATAAGAAGGAACCAAACTGTTTTCTTTCATTGGCATAGTTTACCGATTGCGTTATGCTGATCTTTTCAGCTCCAATTACAATGCCACCTAACTTGATCCTTCCCATATGCAGAATATCAAGCGCAATACGGAAACCTCCTCCGCGACAACCAATGAGGTTTTCAACAGGCACTTTTACATCGTTGAAAAAAATCTGTCGCGTCGACGATCCTTTGATCCCCATCTTTTTTTCTTCAGGATTCAGGGTAATCCCTTCCGAATGCCCATCAACAATGAATGCGCTCAAAACCCTGTCGTTGTCGATCTTGGCAAAGACCGTCAGAACGTCAGCAAACCCACCATTGGTGATCCACATTTTCTGTCCGTTCAGTATGTAATGCTTACCATCTTCAGACAAAACAGCCTTGGTTTTTCCAGCATTGGCATCCGAGCCGGCATTGGGCTCCGTAAGGCAATAAGCAGCTGTCCATTCACCAGTAGCAAGCTTGGGCAGGTATTTTTCCTTTTGCTCTTCACTGCCATAATAGGAAGTCGGACAAGTACCTATGCCAATGTGAGCCGAATAGGCTACCGAAAATGAATAACCGGCACCGAACTTTTCATTGGCAAGCATGGCAGTCGTAAAACTCTGTCCAAACCCTAGGTACTTTTCCGGTAAAGATATTCCCAGCAATCCCAATTCACCGGCCTTACCAAGCAATGAACGCATCAAACCTTCTTCCTGGGCGTCGATGCGATCAAGATTAGGGAAGATTTCTGTTTCCAGGAAATCCTGGCAGGTCTGGGCTATCATTCTCTGCTCTTCATTGAATTCCTCCGGAATGAAAACATCCTCAAACCGTGTATCCCTTAAGAGAAAAGCCCCCCCTGTCATAAGTTCTTTTTCCATGGTTATGAATTTTAAAGGTGCAAATATAGATAAATATTCCAACCAGCCCGGAATGCAACGATTTTTTGAAATATGTTAGTATTATCCCGGAATAATGTTAACAATATGATGATATAATGTTTTTGCAATTATCTTACTTTTGTAAAAATCTTCCATTATGCTCAAATACATTATCCCCGGGGGAATTGCGCTAATCCTCATTATTCTGATTATACGGTACTTTAAGCTTTTCCGGCTGGTTTACTTTAAAATGGCTTATGGCAAATACTCTTACCGGTACATTGCCCTGCACAAAAAATTATTTGTAAAGAGTCCCTTTGCCTATTGTATTAAAGACGAACTCGATTACAGGATTATCCTTTTCCTGGAAGCAAAAGGCAAATCGGAAACCTTTGAGACTACTGAACATATCAGCTTCGGAGAACAGCCGTTTAATTGTTCCATGAATGATATTTTTGCTTCAAAAGGAGAGCTGATGTGTTTCAACGCAATGATGCACCCCGCTATGAAAAAAGAGCTAAGAGTAGTCGGATTTCGTGAGAACATATTCAGCCTGGATATGAAAGCTTTGTATTATCTGCTTGACAACTTATTCTTTATGGGAGAATACGTTTTCAAAGAACTAAATGCAACTTCAAAGGATAAACTCATTGATTTGTTGGTTCAGAAGTACAAGCTAAAAACAAAACCATCTTCTGTTCCTTTTCTGATCCGTGACCCTGAAGAAAGAATGATTATGTTTTCAGATACGGGCTTTTCTGTGCAGCTTGCATATATGGACATGAAAAACAGCACGATCTCATCGTCTGTTTCCGGTTATTTCCAAAATCTTAAAGCAACGCAAGCTGTTAACCGGCCGGGAATAGATGATGACCTACTCAGCAGGCTATAGGAAAAATATGGAAAATCAGATATCTATTCACCGGCGTTTTTTTTCGCAGGTGATTTGTGTATAGCAACAGTAATATCTTCTTTTTCACTATTGTAATCAAGGTCTATCACATCTCCCGGCACAATGTTGGACCGGATCAGTTCTTCAGCAAGGACGTCCTCAACGTATTTCTGGATAGCTCGTTTAAGAGGTCTTGCTCCGAACTGGGCATCCCAGCCCTTATCCACGATAAAATCACGTGCGGCTTTCGACATATTGAGTTGATAACCCAGGTCTTTGATTCTCTGATAGAGTTCTTTCAACTCGATATCTATGATGGAATAGATATGTTCCTTCTCCAACGGTTCAAAGATCACAACATCATCGATCCTGTTCAGGAATTCGGGAGCAAAGGCTTTCTTCAGGGCATTTTCAATTACCCCTTTGGCAAAATCTGTCTTGGCGCTTTGCTTAGCTGCCGTTGAAAATCCAACTCCTTGTCCGAAATCCTTAAGCTGTCGGGAACCAATATTGGATGTCATTATAATAATGGTATTCTTAAAATCAACCCTTCTGCCCAGGCTGTCGGTAAGTACACCATCATCAAGTACCTGCAAAAGCAAATGAAAAACATCGGGGTGTGCCTTTTCTATCTCATCCAAAAGAACAATAGAATAAGGTTTGCGGCGCACCTTCTCGGTAAGCTGCCCACCTTCCTCATAACCGACATATCCTGGAGGAGCTCCTACAAGACGGGAAACAGCAAATTTTTCCATGTATTCGCTCATATCTATCCTAACCAGTGCTTCTTCCGTATCGAAAAGATATCTGGCCAGGATTTTGGCAAGATGGGTCTTTCCAACCCCGGTAGGGCCAAGAAAAATAAAAGATCCTATGGGTTTTTTCGGGTCCTTGAGACCGGCACGGTTACGGCGTATGGCTCTAACTACTTTCTTAATGGCTTCAAGCTGCCCGACAACGGAATGCTCCAGGTCAGCCTCCATATTAACCAGTTTTTCACCCTCATTCTTGGCAATACGTTGCACGGGTATCCCTGTCATCATGGCCACTACTTCTGCAACATTTTCTTCGGTGACAGTTTCCCTGTGAATCTTTGAATCTTCTTCCCAACGCTGTTTTGCATTTTCAAGATCGGTCTGAAGCTTGCGTTCCAGATCACGATATTCGGCAGCTTCTTCAAACTTCTGACTGTTAATTGCGCGGGTCTTGCTCTTCCGGGTTTCCTCTATCCGGTTTTCTATTTCTATGATTTCCGAAGGTACGTGTATATTGGTGATGTGTACACGTGCTCCGGCTTCATCCATCGCGTCAATGGCTTTATCGGGCAGGAAACGGTCGGAAATGTACCGGTTGGTCAGTTGAACACAGGCTTTGACCGCATCATCTGTATATTTAACCAGATGATGATCCTCATATTTTTCCTTGATGTTGTTCAGTATCACCACAGTCTCCTCTGCTGAGGTGGGATCAACCAGCACTTTCTGGAATCTGCGCTCTAATGCTCCGTCTTTTTCAATGTATTGTCGATATTCGTCTAATGTTGTTGCGCCAATACACTGTAATTCACCTCTTGCAAGAGCCGGTTTAAACATATTGGAGGCATCAAGCGATCCGGAAGCATTACCTGCCCCTACAATAGTGTGGATCTCGTCAATAAATAAAATAATATCGGGATTTTTTTCCAGTTCATTTAAAACGGCCTTCATGCGTTCTTCAAACTGCCCGCGGTATTTGGTACCTGCAACAAGACTGGCAAGATCGAGAGTAACGATCCTTTTATTGAAAAGCGCACGCGATACCTTACGATTTACGATCTGCAGTGCCAAACCTTCTGCAATAGCCGACTTCCCGACACCGGGTTCCCCGATCAGGATTGGGTTATTTTTCTTACGCCGGCTGAGTATCTGAGCTATGCGCTCTAGTTCCTTCACCCTTCCTACAATAGGATCCAGCCTTCCTTCTTCGGCAAGCTTTGTGATATCCCTTCCAAAATTATCCAGCACAGGTGTTTTCGACTTAGTATCGGACAATTTGCGAATGTTACCACCAAAACCACCACGGCCGGCCTCATCATCATCATCGGCAGTATCGCCCGGTAATTCATCCATCGGTTCAACCCTTTCTTCACCCTCACCCTTTGAGATCATGGCTTTCAATTCATCCTTAACCGCATTATAATCAACACCCATCCGGCCTAATACTTTAGTCACTACATTGTTTTCATCCTTCAGGATGGAAAGAAGCAAATGCTCCGTGCCTATTAGTTCACTGTTAAACAATTTGGCTTCGAGATAGGTGATTTTTAAAGCACGTTCAGCCTGCTTAACCAGGGGCAGGTTATCTGTTTTTTTAATTTTCGGTTCAGTGCTGGCAATGGATAATTCTATGGTCTTTCTAAGTTCCTTTAAATCAATGCCAAAATAATGCATGATCTGGATAGCCATACCTTCGCCATCACGTAGTATTCCCAGCAATAGGTGCTCAAGGCCGATATAATCATTGCCCAGCCTCAAAGCCTCCTCCCGGCTGTAGGTGAGCACATCTTTTACCCTTTGCGAAAATTTTGCTTCCATGTTATATATTTGGTGTATATAGTTCAAAATTTATACAGGATTCCTTTCGCAGAGAATTGTATAATCCTGTTAATACTAAACAAATAACGTCTTTTCTGGTTCAATCTCCGGGTAATCATCAATTTCCGTTCCAAAAACCATTTTGTAAAATTACGCAGAAACCGACCACACTTCAAAAATAACGACAAATAATCCAAAATAGCCTGTTACTATTTGTTTTTATCAACACCGGCGTGTTTATAATCACAGATTAAAATTCCTGGCGGAACGACATTTTTATTACCTTTGCAAGGTTATGATCCTATCAATAATTCACTGATTTTGAGTTGAATAATTTTACGGCTATGCAAGAAGGGGAAAAGATCATCAAGGTCAATATAGAAAATCAAATGAAAGCGGCATACATCGATTATTCGATGTCTGTCATTGTGTCAAGAGCACTTCCTGATGTCAGGGACGGGCTGAAGCCGGTGCACAGGAGGGTGTTATTCGGAATGTTGGATCTGGGGGTACTCTCCAACAGGCCCTATAAAAAATCGGCAAGGATAGTAGGGGAGGTGCTGGGTAAGTATCACCCGCATGGTGACATGTCTGTTTACGATGCCATGGTAAGGATGGCCCAGGAATGGTCGTTGCGCTACCCCCTGGTCGATGGACAGGGTAACTTTGGTTCCATCGACGGAGACAGCCCGGCTGCCATGCGATATACCGAAGCACGGCTGAAAAAGATTGCCGAGGAAATGCTTGCTGATATTGATAAAGACACAGTTGATTTCCAGCTTAATTTCGACGATACCCTGAAAGAACCGACGGTTCTGCCTTCACGTATACCCAATCTGTTGGTAAACGGGGTATCCGGTATTGCCGTGGGCATGGCCACCAATATGCCTCCCCATAATATATCAGAAGTAGTAGATGGGATCATTGCCTATATAAATAATCCCGAAATCACCATTCCTGAATTGATGAAATTCATCAAAGGACCTGATTTCCCCACAGGAGGCATCATCTATGGGTATGAGGGGGTCAAAGATGCTTGTGAAACAGGGCGCGGAAGGATAGTGATCCGGGGCGAGTCAACTATTGATCAAACACCCTCCGGAAAAGAAAGGATCATCGTTACATCTATTCCTTATCAGGTGAATAAAGCGGAAATGATCAAGAAAACCGCTGACCTTATCAATGAAAAGAAAATTGAAGGTATTACCGATCTGCGTGACGAATCTGACCGTAATGGACTTAGGATTGTATACGAGCTTAAAAAAGATGCCAACACCAATGTAGTACTGAATAAGCTTTACCAGTACACAGCATTGCAAACATCCTTCAGTGTTAACAATATAGCACTTGTTCATGGCCGCCCCAGGATGCTGAACCTCAAGGATCTCATTAGGCATTATGTCGATCACCGCCATGAAGTGCTGATCCGCAAAACAAAATATGAGCTGTCTGAAGCGGAAAAACGTGCACATATACTGGAAGGACTTCTGATTGCCCTCGACCACCTTGATGAAGTCATTGCCCTTATCCGTGGCTCCCGTACTCCGGAAGAAGCCAAAATAGGCCTTATAGAAACATTCGGCCTCACGGAGATCCAGGCCAGAGCTATTCTGGATATGCGTCTGCAAAGACTTACCGGACTTGAAAGGGAAAAAATCAGGGAAGAATATGAAGAACTGCTTAAAACCATAGAGTATTATAAAACGGTATTAGCCGATGAAATACTTCGTATGGATATCCTGAAAAAAGAATTGGCGGAAATAAAAGAAAAATACGGTGATGAACCGAAAACAGAAATCGAATACTCTGCCGATGACTTCCGTATTGAAGATACCATTCCTGATGAAGATGTTGTGCTCACCATCAGCCATATGGGGTATATCAAGCGTACTCCGCTCAGCGAATATCGCCGGCAGAACAGGGGAGGACGCGGAGCCCGTGGAAGCGATATCCGTGATGAAGATTTTGTGGAATACCTGTTTGTTGCTACCAACCATAACCATATGCTTTTCTTCACCGAAAACGGCAAGTGCTTCTGGTTGAGAGTATTTGAAATTCCGGAAGGAACTAAATCTTCCAAAGGAAGAGCCATTCAAAACCTGATTAACATTGAACCCAACGATAAAGTAAGGGCATTCATTAATGTGAAGAATCTTAAAGATGAGGAATACATAAAAAATAATTTTATCGTACTGTGTACCCAGAAAGGTACAATTAAAAAGATGGCGCTGGAAGCATTCTCAAGACCAAGACAAAACGGTATCAACGCCATCAATATCAATGAAGGGGACCGGCTCCTGGCAGCCCGCTTAACCAATGGGAACCAGGAGATACTGATGGCTCTGAAATCAGGCAGGGCAATACGCTTTAATGAAGGAAACGTCCGGGCAATGGGAAGAAACGCCGCCGGTGTTAAAGGAATTACCCTTGCCAATAACAAGGATGAAGTAATTGGAATGGTTTGCGTAGAAAGTGAAGAATCCCATATATTGGTTGTTTCGGAAAATGGATATGGTAAACGCTCCAGCCTTGAGGATTACCGGGTTACCAACCGAGGCGGAAAAGGAGTAAAAACCATCAATATTACCACCAAAACCGGATACCTGATCTCCATCAACGATGTAACCGATATAGACGATCTGATGATCATCAATAAATCAGGATTGCTTATCCGCTTGCCGGTCGAAAGCCTCCGGGTAATGGGCAGAGCAACACAGGGAGTGCGCCTTATTAACCTTCGCGATGATGACGCTATCGCTGCTGTTGCTAAAGTCAGCATCATTGACCAGGAAGATATGCCCGATGAGGTAAATGATGGTAACAATACTGAATCTAGTGAAACTCAGGAAAACAACGGTACAGAGGTGAAGGAGTAATTTTGGCAAAATTATTGTACTGTTTACAGCGTATTTTTTAAATTTGCTGTGTAACCCGTATCAGAAATAATTGCTTTATATCCTAAAACGCTCTTTATTAATAAGATAGTATTTTTTCAAGGATGCAAGGAAATATCAATAAAAATTGCTTAATGATGAAAAAGATTGCTTTCATTTTATTAATTGTATTGGCAGCAGGCACCTTAAATGCTCAAAAAGCCAAAAGGACAACCGCTTATAATTACTTAAGGAACAACAATCTGGCTAAAGCCATGGAATACATCGAACCCACCATTACCGATGAGAGTACCATGGGAGATCCCAAAACCTGGTATTACCGGGGCACCATCTACCTGCAGATAGCTACCAGCGACGATCCTGAAGTAAGAGCCCTTTCAGATAATGCTATTGAAATTGCATACGAATCCTATAGCAAAGCTAAAGAACTCGATGAATCCAATGAATACACAAATGATGTCAATAATAACCTGCTGGTCATTGCTCAGGCTTTTTACGCCAAAGGAGTGGATTATTTCAATCAAAATGACTTTGCTGGTGCTGCTACCAATCTGGAAAGAACATTTCTGATCAGCAAGGAGTTCGGAAAAACAGATACCGTTTCAGCTTATTACACTGCTTATGCTTCCCAGGTAGGAGGGAATCTTGAAAAAGCAAAGGAATACTACAACAAGCTGATTGAAATGAATTACAAAAAACCGGTTATTTACATACAGCTTAGTGAAATATTAAAGTCTGAGGGAGATACTACCGGAGCTCTGGATCTCATTCTTTCAGGAAGAGAAATTATGCCCATGGATTTTGATTTGTTAATTGCAGAAACAAATATTTACCTGCAAAAAGGTGATACTAAAAATGCAATACAAAATCTGGAAAAAGCCATAGAACAGGATGCTACAAATCCAAGTATCTTTTTTGCCGTCGGAACTAATTATGAAAATATTGGACGTTTTGAAGATGCCGAAAATGCTTACAGAAAAGCCATTGAGATCGATCCTCAGTATTTTGACGCGTATTACAACCTCGGTGCCTTATTTGTAAACCAGGCTGCAGGTATCCTCGATTCAGCCAATACATTACCACTTGAAGAAACCCAAAAATATGAAAAGATGAAGGGGGAGGCAGAAACTCTTCTTAAAGAATCCATACCTTTCCTTGAGCAGGCACTCCAGATCAATCCTGACGATAAAACGACAATTGCATCACTTAAAGAGATTTATGCCCGCTTGAACATGACCGACAAATTAAATGAACTTAACGAAAAACTGAAATAATCAATCCGGTATAAAATAAGGGAAGCTTTGTTGCTTCCTTTATTTAAAAAATCCTATTTAACATAATATTAATTATAGGACATAAATATTCTGAATTAATTTTTTCCAGAGCTCAATAATTCATTATATTTATACTTTCCTAACAAAGGAAATAATTATTGTCTAACCAAAAACCATCACCATGAAAAGAGCTTTACTTTCCTGCTTTTTAATTTTTGCTTTTATTATGGCGTACGCTCAGCCGGGATATTTCCCACCCGACAAGAACGCACGCAATTATCACATAAAGGAAACAAAAATGCATCCGGCAATGATGTCGGCACCTGCTGAGACAATTATCGGCCAGAAATTTCTCGACCAATCGGTCATAGGCTATACCTGGTACGATGCGCAAACGGTTAACTACGGAAATGTCATGGAGCGTGTCTTCGCCTTCCCCGATGGAACGATCGGCGCTACCTGGATGAATCGTGGCGAAACCGGTGATCCTGAGCGCGGCGCAGGTTATAACTATTTCGACGGGGCATCCTGGGGAACCTATACTCCTCATATTGGTCCTGCCGACCGTATGGGCTGGCCAAGCTATTCAGCCTGGGGACCAAACGGCGAAATCATGTGTCTTTATAAATACATCGCCGGAGAAGGCCCAATACTTTTCTTTAAAAGAGAAAACAAAGGCGAAGGCGAATGGGTTATGACCGAACTTACCGGTCCTACAGGAACCTCTCTTGTATGGCACTCCATGACCACCGGTGGCGAAAACCATGAATATATACACTTACTGGCCATGACCTATGACGAACCATACATGGGACAAACCAATGCTTTGCTCTACTACCGTTCCTCCGATGGTGCCGAAACATGGGATATTGATGGAGTGATCATCGACGGATTGGGTTCCGATTATTTCGAAAGTATCAACTCACTCAGCTTCGACTGGTCGAATTCCGTCGGAAGCAACATCGCCTTTACATACGGATTTGATGAATATGGCGGAAGAATATTCAAATCCACCAACAACGGCGATACCTGGGATAAAATCGATGTTTTTGAAGTACCCTACACTCCTTTCAACCACCCCGATGATAGCCCGGATATCCCCTGTGGCGTCGGTTCTTCAGGAATAGTTCTTGATTCACAAGGCAAAGCTCATGTTGTTTTTCCAAGAATGGTCAAACTCTTCGTTCAGGGCGAAGTTAACTGGTACCCATATACAGACGGACTTATCTACTGGAATGAGGACATGCCGGTTATGGATACAACCCTTATCAGCTCATACACAATGGATTACCTGTATGAGGCCGGCAACCTTGTCGGATGGGTAACATCCTCCGAGCCCTATGAAATCCCCTCCGGACAACCTAACTATGCTAATGCGCTTTGCGCTTTCCCGCAGATATCCATTGATGCACTCGATAATATTTTTATTTCTTCCAGCATTATGTCTCCGGATTATTCAAGCGGAACCCATTTCTACCGCCATATCATTGCCAATGCTTCTTTTGATGCCGGTACATCCTGGGAAGGACAAATTGACCTGAATACGGATATTATCTATATCTTCTCTGAATGTGCATACCCTCAAATGCCTGCTTATATTGAGGATTTGGTGCATATTGTTTTCCAGGAAGATAATCTGCCCGGTACTTTCGAGTGGCCGAATGAGCAATCCGCAGCCGTTAACAACAACATTTATCATGTTAGCTATCCCAAGGATTTCTTTATCGGGATCAAAGAAAATCAACCCGGGAATACTATCCTGATGTCGGAGATCTTTCCGAATCCGGCTCGTCAGAACATAAACTTCAACCTGTCGCTTGATCAGATTTCTGAACTAACCATCAATATTTTCAACCCCGTCGGCCAGATTGTAAAATCAATTCAGATCAACTCCTTCAACGGGAACAATGAAAATGTTTCCGTTAATATCCAGGATTTACCTGCAGGCATTTATTACTGTACGGCTGAAGCCGGTACAAACAAAACCACAAGGAAATTCATGGTTTACTGATAAAAACAAAAACAGGAATCCCGGATTCAGGGATTCCTGTTTACTCTTACTTGAATGTGATCTTTTAATTCAAATCCTTTTTGCAGAGATAAAAATCTATCCGTTCGCAGGTAGTGTCTTTCATCCGCTCATTCATTTCATCAAGGGTCTTTGGCGGAGGAACTATCACTTTATCACCCTTTTTCCAGTTCAAAGGCAGCGCCACCTTGTACTTATCGGCTGTCTGAAGGGCAACCAGAACCCTGATGATCTCGTCCATATTCCTTCCAACGTTCAGCGGATAATACATGATCAGGCGAATCTTCTTGTTCGGGTCGATAAAAAATACCGCTCTTACAGCTGCAGTTTCACTTTCATTGGGCTGAAGCATGCCATACAACTTCGAAACTTTCATGTCGAGGTCGGCTATAATCGGAAAATCAAAGTAAACACCGGTCTTCTCCTTAACATTGTGAACCCAGGCCAGATGCGAATGAATGCTGTCTATGCTAAGACCCAACAATTCTGCGTTCAGTGCATCAAATTCACTCTTTCTTTCGGCAAAACCACTCATCTCGGTTGTACACACCGGCGTGAAGTCGGCAGGATGCGAAAACATAACTATCCATTTGTCCTTGGCAAAGTCCGATAATTTAATGGTTCCCTTGGTTGTAACAGCCGTAAAATCAGGCGCAATGTCCCCGATACGCGGCATCATTGTAATTTCATTCTTTTCTTCCATAATTAATCTCCTTAATTTTAAATTCTTAAATCATAATTCCTAATTTTCTGCAAATATCATTCATTTTATTATATTTGTCAAATCAATAATATCTATTTTGATATAGCATAAACTTATAATATGACCATTCAACAACTGGAATACGTAATAGCCCTGGATAATCACAGGAACTTCGTCCGTGCAGCGGAATCCTGCTTTGTCACCCAACCTACGCTGACCATGCAGGTTCAAAAGCTGGAGGATGAAATAGGGTTTCAGATCTTTAACCGTACCAGGAAACCATTACAGCCAACCCGCCAGGGAGTGGAATTTATTGATGGGGCAAGAAGGATCATAAAGGAATACCGTTTGCTAAAGAGCAAGATTACCCAGGAAAAAGAGGAAGTAAGCGGGATGTACAGGATCGGTATTATTCCCACGTTGGCCCCCTATCTCATCCATCGCTTCCTCCCCCATTTCATTCGCTATTTACCGGATACACGACTGATAATCTCGGAAATGCAAAGTGAACACATTATATCGGCCATAAAAAAAGACACTATTGATATCGGAATTATGGCCACTCCGATCAATGAAGATCAGATAAGGGAAATTCCGGTTTATTACGAACCATTCCTGGCATATTTGCCGGCCGGGCATCCTTTATTGGAAAAGGAAATCCTGGATCAGAATGAGCTTGGTATAGATGGTTTGTTACTGATGGAAGAGGGGCATTGCTTCCGTAACCAGGCCCTGAATATTTGCAGCGCTACAAAAAGGAACGATGAGATGTCGTTTGAATATCAAAGTGGCTCAATCGGCTCTTTGCTGAGATTAGTGGAAGAAGGTGCCGGATACACATTGTTGCCGGAGCTTTCTCTGGAACACGAAATAGTTAACAAAGACAATATCAGGAGGTTTATCCATCCGGAACCCAGCCGCGAGATTGGAATAGTGGTTCACAGCACTTTTTCCCGTGATGGACTGATCATGGAGCTAAAAAACACGATATCGGGTAATATTCCCGAATCGTTCCGCAAAGACGAGAGCTTTATTCGCATAAAATGGCGCTGATGCTCATTGTATTGCCGGCTCCCCAATTTTCAAAAGTGTAACCTTGTCTTTATGGCTTCTCAAATACCCTTTAAGAATGATATGGGTATCCCGGTTTTCAGGATAGGGTTTTATGCAATCCATCAGGGCTTCGGCATAAGCCGTTTCGTTGATATCCATGTATCCGAAACCGCAGTAATGACCGTTTACAATTTTAACCACCGATCTTTCATCCCTGAAGCGGCCACGGTCAATAATAAAATAGCTATCCTCCGCGCTTATGTACCTGGCAATAGCTTCTTCAACACGATGATTATATGTTTCATGACCTTCCAGACCTGCACATGCTCCCTGGCAACGGTGGATCTGATGATGAAAACATGGGCCCTGGGTTTTGTATAATCCACAGTACTTTTGGCAAAGTGTATAGTTTTCCAGGAGATAATTAAGATGTTCACGACCTTCACGGGCATTGGAATAACTGGTGAGGGGATGATCGCCCGCTCTTATCCTTCTGATTTCAAGGTTTATAAACCCATCCTTATCCGGAAAATCAAACAAGCCATAAGGGTAACTGACTCTTCGTTGTTGCCGGTTAAAAGGAGGCTTATGCCTTTTTATCTCATAAGACTCCAGTAAAAGGGCAATCAACTCGCTTCCCGTAAGCTCATAATGGATGCCGGCCATTTGATCCCTCATGTCAATAGCCCGTTTGGTGATGTTATTGTTCAGATGAGAGATCACCCTGTCTCTGATATTCACGCTTTTTCCGATATAAATAATCTGCCCTTCTTTATCGAGAAAGTAATACACACCAATGTCCTCCGGCAACCTGTCAACAACAGAAGGTTCCAGTCCTGAACTGTAATGGCGCAGGGATGACTCCAGGAAGTTTCTTTCCTTCGACAATAGAAACTCGAAAAGCCTGGCCGTTGCCATGGCATCTCCGGCTGCACGATGTCTCGCTGAATTGGCTATTTCAAGATCTTTGCATAAAGACCCAAGCCCATAATGCCTCCGTCCGGGTAACAGTTTGCGGGCCAGCTTCTTGGTGCAGATGGTCTTTCTTTTAAAATCGTAGAATAAACGCTGGAACTCATGTCGAATGAACCCGTAATCAAAAGCAACATTATGACCGACAATCACCTTGCCTTCCGTCATCTCCACAATTTTTCGGGCAACCTCAAAAAAATACGGTGCTTCCGCAACCATCCGGTTATCTATTCCTGTCAGGCCGGTTATCATGTGTGGGATCCTTTTTTCCGGATTAAGGAGGGTTTGAAAACTATCAACCACTTGGTTCCCGTCATGCACGAGGATAGCAATCTCCGTAATTCGTTCTGATTTGGCATTCAGCCCGGTCGTTTCTACATCAATAACGGCATACATAATCTTCTCAGAGGTTTAAGCTGGTCTGTATTGCATGCACTTGTTTTTTCAACTCCTGTAACTCCCCTGCCATCCTATCCATGGGTAAATTGGGCTCCGGTAGCTCTGAACTGATGTAATGGACAAATTTCCACATTTCCTTGACCTGGGTAACAGGTATTTCATAAGGTTCATAAAGAGGGTTCAATGAGCTGAGCCTGAGTACACCTTTCGTTTCTATCTGGTTGTCAACGATCTTAAACACAATGCCATCATCAAGAGTAAGGATGATGTGAGGGAAATTATTACGGGTAGCCTTCCAGTTCTGGACAAACTCTCCGGTAACCCACGATTTATCAGGGATGGGGAGCATTGAATCCCCCTGTATCTGGAAAGTCCGGTATTTCCTGTTCTTCGATAAAAAAGGAAGCTGGAAAGCCGGCAATATCCTGATGAATTCAGGATCCGCAAACCCACGGGTATAACCTGCCATGGCCTTTTCATTCACCAGCTCGATATTTTCCTCATTATCGCTGTTCACGGTAGTGGCCAGAACACGCAGGCTGCTTCCGTTCAGATACACATCAAAACCCTTTTCCAGCTGGGAAAGCTGGCTTTCAGCAAGCCCGGCAAGATCTATCCTGATCAGCGTATCAATGGCAATGTTGTAATACTTCGAAAAAGCCATCAGCGCTTCTATGCCCGGCTCGGCAACATTGTTTTCGTAACCGCTCAATGTCGGCCTTTTCATGTTCAGCGCATGAGCCACATCATCCTGGGTGCGGCCGCGCCGCTTCCTGAGAAGCTTAATGTTGGAACTGAAATACATCTTAATGTTTTTTTGTACAAGGAAACTTACTGTTGCAGGTTACAGGCTGCAGGTTACAACAGGTTGCAGGTTAACGCACCTCGCTTTCTGTACCCTGCACCCTGTACCTTGTAACCTGTAACCTTTTGCTCCCTTTAACGATTCACATACATAATTTTCCTTGCCTTGTATTATTAATTTGATTATATTGTAATCAAAATTTTGATTAAATTTTAATCAAAAATACAACAAATTTCTAAAATGTCAAGTAATTCTTAAAAAATGTACACAGAAGAGCGTTGTATCGTGCATTTCGACCTCGATACTTTTTTTGTATCGGTAGAGCGTTTGCAGAACAGCCGGCTGCAAGGCAAGCCGGTGATCATCGGGGGGCTTTCCGACCGGGGTGTGGTTGCCAGTTGCAGTTATGAAGCCAGGAAATTCGGTGTGCACTCTGCTATGCCGATGAAAATGGCCCGATCCCTCTGCGGTGATGCGATGGTCATACGGGGTGACATGGACCTTTACAGCCGCTATTCGAGAATGGTCACCGGCATCATTGCCGAACAATCGCCCGTTTTCGAAAAAGCCTCCATTGATGAGCATTATATAGACATCACGGGCATGGATCGTTTTTTTGGCTGTTACCGGTGGACACATGAGCTGAGGGAACGCATTACCCGGGAAACCGGATTGCCTATCTCTTTCGGTTTGTCGGTAAACAAGACCATTTCGAAAATGGCTACGAACGAAGCCAAGCCAAACGGAGAATTGCAGATTCCCGGTCAGCAGGTCATGCCTTTTCTGTCTCCCTTATCCATCCGTAAAATCCCCATGATAGGTGCCAGATCATACCAGTTGCTCCGCTCCATGGGTGTTTCCACCGTGGGAACGTTAAGCCGTATCCCCCCGGAAATGATGGAAAGCCTCATGGGAAAAAACGGCATTGTAATATGGAAAAAGGCTAACGGGATCGACCATACCCCTGTTCAGTCCTATTCCGAACGCAAATCGATCGGCTCGGAAACAACATTCGAGTCCGATACCATCGATATTGCCGAAATACAGCGGATCATAACCTATAAGGTAGAAAAGCTGGCCTTTGAACTTCGAAAAAAGCAGAAACTGGCTTCCTGTGTAACGGTAAAGATCCGTTATGCGAACTTCGACACACACACGTTACAGCAACAGATACCTTATACTTCCTTCGACCATATCCTGATAAAAACAAGCCTGGATCTTTTCAGCAAGCTATATCAGCGCCGTATGCTGATACGGTTGGTAGGTGTCAGGCTTAGTGGCCTGGTGGGAGGAGTGCAGCAACTCGACCTGTTTGAAGACAGTCCGGAAATGATCAGCCTTTACCAGGCTATGGACAGTATACGCATACGCTTCGGGAAAACGGCAATCAGAAGGGGAATTGGAGTATAATGTACTGGAATTCACATTCATATTACAGTCTGCGCTACGGTACCCTTCCGGTTGAAAAACTCGTGGAAAGGGCAAAAAGTCTGGGGATAGATGCCCTGGGCCTTACCGATATCAATAATTCCTCCGGGGTCATGGACTTTGTAAAAGCCTGCCGGGAAAACGGTATAAGCCCCATGGCAGGCATCAGCTTCAGAGACGGGGATAAGCTACTCTATACCGGCCTGGCAATGAACAATGAAGGTTTCAGAGAGCTGAACGAGTTTCTCAGCAACCACACCCTGGAAGCTACTGCTCTTCCCTCCCTCCCTCCTGCCTTTACCAATGCCTTCGTGGTGTACCCTTACGGCAGCCGCGATACCAAAGGGCTCCGGGAAAATGAATATATCGGGGTAGGGATCAGGGACGTATCGCGCCTGCCGTTTTCCAGGTACCGCTATAGCCAGGATAAACTGGTCATCCAGCATCCGGTGGTACACAGAGGGGGTGAAGATTTTCTGTTGCATCAAAATCTCCGGGCCATTGACCTCAATACCTTGATAACCAAATTAAGACCAGACAATCTTGCCGGTATTGAAGCCTTTATGGTATCTGCAGAGAAGCTACTCCGGCGTTACCAGGATTTCCCGGAGATCATCGCCAACACCGAAAGAATGATGCGTTCCTGCAGTATTAACTTTGATTTTCAGTCGGTTAAGAACAAAAGGACTTTTACCGGCAGTGTTTATGATGATCGCATATTGCTGGAAAAACTTGCCCGTGACGGCCTGGTTTACCGTTACGGCAAATCCTGTGAACAAGCCCGTAAGCGTATGGAAGGGGAGCTTGAGATCATCTCTAAACTTGGTTTTGCCGCTTACTTTCTGATCACCTGGGATATCATCCGCTATTCCATGTCGCGGGGCTTTTACCATGTAGGCAGGGGCAGCGGGGCCAACAGTCTGGTAGCTTATTGCCTGAAGATCACAGATGTTGACCCTATTGAATTAAACCTTTACTTCGAGAGGTTTATCAATCCGAAGCGCAGCAATCCTCCCGATTTCGACATCGACTATTCATGGAATGAAAGGGATGAAGTACAGGATTACATCTTCAAGCGCTACGGTCGCAATCATACTGCTTTGCTCGGAGCCATGTCGACCTTTAAAGGCCGCTCCATTTACCGGGAACTGGGCAAGGTTTACGGACTCCCGAAGAATGAGATCGACCTTTTGGTAGAGCACCCCGGGTCGGAATTCAACAACAGCGAGATCATCCGGAATATCCACTCCCTGGCGGTTAAAGTGATCGACTTTCCGAATATCCGGAGCATCCATGCCGGGGGTGTGCTGATCTCTGAGGAGCCTATAACGTATTACACCGCCCTTGACCTGCCCCCCAAAGGTTTTCCAACCACGCAATGGGATATGTATGTCGCCGAGGATATCGGCTTTGAGAAACTTGATATCCTGAGTCAACGGGGCATTGGCCATATTCGCGACTGTGCGGATATTGTCATGGAAAACCGTGGCATCAAAGTCGACGTTCATCAGGTGGAAAAGTTCAAACAGGATCCGGATGTGAAGCGCATGTTGAGATCCGGTGAGACCAACGGTTGCTTTTACATTGAAAGCCCGGCTATGCGCGGCCTCCTGAAAAAGCTACACTGCGATAATTACCTCAGCCTTGTGGCTGCCAGCTCCATCATCCGCCCCGGTGTAGCCCGCTCAGGAATGATGAAGGAATATATCCGGCGTTTCCATAATCCCCGGGGCTTTTCATACCTTCACCCGGTAATGGAAGAACAACTCAGCGAAACCTATGGTGTTATGGTTTATCAGGAAGATGTCCTGAAGGTTTGTCACCACTTTGCAGGGCTCGACCTGGCCGATTCCGATGTACTAAGGAGGGCAATGAGTGGCAAATTCCGGGGGAAAAAGGAATTTCAACGCATTGTGGAGAAATTCTTTACCAATTGCAAAGAAAGAGGGTACCCGGATGAGATCACCCGGGAAGTATGGCGGCAGATAGAGTCTTTTGCCGGGTATTCGTTCTCCAAAGCCCACTCGGCTTCGTATGCGGTGGAAAGCTACCAGAGTCTTTTCCTGAAAGCCCATTATCCGAAAGAGTTCATGGTTGCCGTAATCAACAATTTCGGCGGATTTTACACTTCCTGGGTTTACTTTAATGAAGCCAGGCGCTGGGGTGCCAATATACTCCTGCCCTGTGTCAACAACAGCGAATACAAGACCTGCATACGGGGGGAGGATGTTTACATCGGTTTTATTCACCTCGCCAACCTGGAAAACAAAACGGCATGGGCCATTGTTTCGGAGAGAAATGCCCATGGGACCTTTGCTTCCCTGGAAGATTTTTGCGCAAGGGTTCCGGCAGGGATAGAACAAATGGTGATCCTGATCCGTGCAGGGGCCTTTAGTTTTACAGGAAAGACCAAAGCCCACCTTCTTTGGGAAGCCCATCTCATCATTGGTAAGAAAAACCGCACACCCGAAAGTAATCCGCTATTTCGCCATTCCTCAAAAGGATTTCGCCTTCCCCAGCTGGAAAACAGCCCGACGGAAGATGCCTACGACGAAATCGAATTACTGGGCTTTCCGGTGTCGTTAAGCTATTTTGATCTCCTTCAATCGCCTCCTGAAAGCTGTTTCCTTGCCTCCGGACTTGCAGAGTCAATTGGTAAGATTATTGAAATCACAGGGCTGCTGGTCACGATCAAATACGTAAAGACGATTAAAAGGGACATCATGCATTTCGCCGCCTTCCTTGATAAAAGCGGGGAATTCTTTGATACCGTTCACTTTCCGGATGCATTGAAGAAATATCCTTTCCGGGGAAATGGAGTATACCGGGTCACAGGTAAAGTAGTGGAAGAATTCGGATTTCCCAGTATTGAGGTTCATAAAATGGAGAAAATGGCTCTTGTGAAAGATCCGAGAGCTTAGTTTTCCCAAAGCAGGTCAAGGGGATCGGTATATCTTTTATTGCTGCCCATACCCTGTAAGGTGAGGTCACTGCGGGTTCTTACCTCGTATTCCGGAGCCAGCCTCTCCCCTGCCGGTTTTAAAAGTTCCGGGCCATCGGCTTTTGGATTACGGATGCGATCGGATATTGGATAAGCATTCATTTTCTCAGCGGGATATGGTCTGAGTAAGTGCGTAACTCCCGAAAGCGGCAGGTCATTATCCAGCCATAGCGCTTCATCCCTTTGATCCAGAATTACCGGGGATCTATGATGGGGTATGCGTTGAAGTAAAGAATTTGCCACAGTGGTGATAATCGCAAAGGAATGGATTACCTCTCCTGTCTCCTTGTTGGTCCACGAATCCCATAACCCGGCAAAAGAGAACGGCCTTATTCCATCCTTAAGATAAACAACAAATGGCTTAGCCAGTTTTTCCTTAATAGTGCCTTCAATGAAACAATCTGCAGGAACCAGACACCTCTGCGAACGGATAGGTTTTCTGAAAGCCGGCTTGGTTATTATTCCCTTGCTGCCTTTATACTCCGGGTCATTTTCCTGGTTATGGTCGCCTTCAGCACGGGCATTGAACAGGTACATGGGTTTCCTGGCCCAGAAAGGGGTTAATCCGAAATAGAATAACTGGATTTCACGGGGTTTATCCCCTGTGATGACAGGTGCCTGGTTCCCCGGGGAAATATTATAAGCCGCCTTCCATTCCAAATGTTCCGGGAACGTAACATTGAAACGCTTTTCAATCACCTCTGCTTTCTGAACCAGGACATACCTGCCGCACATAAGTTTCTTTTTACTTTATAGGAAAATAAATCAATGTCTCCCATTTGTTGGGATCGGGCTCGGTGACCGGGTCGTTAAGATATACTTCCCAGGGCCCTCCGGCCATTTCCAACTTATTATGCTTCAAATATTTATCCATGGCCATGTAAACGGCTTCCGACTGATCATAGGGTCCAATAAACAAGCTCTTCAAAGCCTTACCACCTGGGGTAAGAGTGCTCTTCATATTCAGTTTCTCAGGTAATTCCTTGTCGACCGGAAACCCAGCCTCAATTACGGTATGGCCTTCCGGATCCCAGGAATGGAAGACACAATAAGCAGGACCGGTTATATTTGCTTTTCTGGCAGTAATATATCCGCTTAACAGTTCATAGAGCTCAGCCATTTTCATTCCCATCTGATCAAGTGTCGAACTATCGGTGATGGAAAGCGCGATAACAGGTTCCACCTCAGTGACCTCAATATCGGGGAAGTCGGGCATCCCTTCGGCAACTTCTTTCAGTTTATTTAATCCTTTTTCGAAATCCGGCCCCATCATACCATCTATCATCAAACCCATATAACGGGTAATGGGATTGTATCCCAAATCACCCTCATCGGTCCAGGTTACCCTGTATCCCTCCTCCTCCGGTTCAAGGAACATACTACCCTGCGACCGGTATTTACCTCCGTCGAATTTAAGTTCATATTCCATGATTTCATAAGGAATCAAACGGGTTATCATCATCTCACCGTTTCCCATTATTTCTCCATCCCATTTTTGAATAGCTCCCTCTTCACAGGATCCGATAAACTCGATCGTGGCTGCAGAATCAAGCTCCTTTCCCCAGGGAGTCCAATTTTCCCAGTTGTTGTAATCACAAAACTGATCAAAGATGATTTCTTTGTCTGCATTAATAACCACGCTGCGTTCGATATAATACTTACCGGGCAGCAAATAAGAAATGATCACCAGGATAACCAAAATTGCAATAATCCAGATAATTACTTTGGTAAATGTTCTCATAATAATTGATATTTAAGGATTTACACAAATATAATACAATTGGAGGCTCCAATGCAAAAAAAATTATCAAGCGGGCTAATGTAATCCTTTCTAATTTGAGATAAGGTCGATGTTCAACCTGATCTCCCTGCGGAGAGGTTCAACATTCATATTTCCTGTATGAATTATAAGAAAAACATATTTCTCATAAACAGACACAGCGATTTTGTTATTTATATGATCTGAAGCTGAAAAATCAATCCCTTTTTGTACAAAATTTGAGTATTTCCCGGTGGTAGCAATCATATCTGCAATGGCCCCATATTGTATTTGAGCATTGGCAACATTGGTACATTCCAGTACCAACACTTTATAGTTTTCATATATTCCTGCTACCCCAATTTTAAAATTGTAAATATTTGACTGGCTAAGCGGGTAGATATTGTTTAAACCTACCGGACCCTTGAAAATCTTCATTTCAGGATAATCGGAGTGGGTAATGGGCAGAAGCTGTATAACCATCAATGGCTTAAAGGTTGACATTTTGATCTTTCCGGCTATTCCGGCAGAAAATTTATTGAGAATGTTTTCAGCTTCCTTGTCGGGAAGGTTAGTATTCAACTTAACTACAAAACGGTCCTTGGAGAAAAGTGCATAATCGCCGAGAATTTGTCCGGCGTCACCCAGATTATCAGGCACATCATCTTTCATCTGCATCATCGTGTATATCCCAAAAGCAGCCTGAGGGTCCGTCATCTCGTAGATCTCAACAGAAAGTGAACCCTCATCATTTTTATAATCGGCTTTGATAACATTGGAAAAACCATATTCAAGAAAAAGATCAGCCCCTCCATTGATCAGGGAAAAAAGCTCATCTCCTGAATATTTTTCTACCTCCTGAACAAGAAGAAAACTCCCCAACAACTCTTCCGATGGAAGCAAGTCTTCCGGATGAATTGAATCCTGGGCCAATGCTGTAAAAAATAAAAAAACAAAGAAAGTGGTTAAAACTAAAAATCTGGTTCGTTTCATAACTAATTGGGTATTTAGGTTTCCTTGACAATAATCATTGACAGATCGATTTCCCCCTGACCTAATTCATGTGCTTTTACTATATGGAGAATATCTGAGGCTTCATAACCAAGCAAGCGGGCGCCCATGGAATCGGTTGCAACAATATCCGTCCCTGCCAGTATTTTTTGTGGTTGTTTAATCTCACCCGGACCTACGGGTCCATTGGTAGTTATAAAATAGGAGGAATCAACAATCACAAGGTCGGGTTTCCGGTATAGGTTTATCTCTGCAAGGCTTTGCCCCAGATGTTCCGGATCATTTTTTGTTCCTGCACCCAGGTGCATAAATACATTGCTTTTACGTGTACAGATTCCCATCATGTTCTTTATGGCCCCGGTATACAAGGTGGTCGCATGATGCTTCCCAATGGCAATATTGATAAAAACATCACAGTTATCTATTGCTTTTACGATCTCCATGTCTTTGAGCAAAACTGCACCCTGGATTTCAGGAACGGTCCTGAAATCTTCCTCATTAAATTTGGCAGGAAAAACATTGGATTCAACACTTTTCACTTTATCCATTAATTGCTGAAGATCAGAATAATGCATACTGCGTTGCCAGTATTCATCTTTGATTTTCTGCAGGCAGATAAACTCCTGCGCACCTGCATCAACACATTGCTGAATAATGGAAAGAACGATATCAGGATTGACATAGGCTCCTCTGTCTTCAAAGTCAGAATTAACCAATAACCCAACAATCTGTCCTTGGCCGACAAAACGTTTCATACCACCAAGCATCTCGACGGCTTTCCTGGTATTATCGAAATATTCTTCTCCATTAACCACCACAAGGTCAGGAGTAGTTTTAAGAATGCTTCCCCATGATATCCTGGGGATCAATGATAATCCAACAATTGAGGCCGCCCCGGCTAACGTTCCCTGGCGAAGAAATGATCTACGGTTTAGCTTATTACTCATATTATCCTTTTTGGTGTAAATATAAGAATTAAATATGTCTCCTTATTTACCGCACGTAAAGCCATCCTTTAATTTTATTTTCCCGGAAATGGTATTGGTAGAAAATAAAAAAATGAGTATCGGGAATGATTAATATCAAGTTACCTATACTCTATGTTTACAGGCTGCAGGTAGCAGGTTACAGGCTACTTGTAGTGTGGGTGATGAGTGATGAGTTGTCGCTTGCAACCTGTCGCCTGTAACTTTGTGTTAATGTTTCCTGATACTCATAAATAAAAATTTGCTTTGTTATATCCCTTAGGCGTTTGGTTTTGTCAAAATGGCTTTCGTCACGCCTTTAACCTTTGCAATTTTATGGAGAAGTTCCCGGAGATATTCCATATCTTTAACACTGATGCGAATTTCACCAAAGAACTGTCCCCCTTTTTTTTCGACTTTCAGGCTGGTCATATTTACTTTAAAATCACGTGATATCACGGCGGTGATCTCATCCAGGATGCCTACCCTGTCATTACCAACCACCTTAATGTACTTGTTTTTGATCTCTTTATCTTTCCAGCTGACCGGGATTTTACGGTAACCGTAGTTTTCCAGAAGTCTTTTGGCATTGGGGCAATTCACCTGATGGATACTGATGCCTTTGCCGATAGTGACAAACCCGAATACTTTATCGCCGGGTGCAGGATTACAACATTTTGCAAGCCGGTAGTTAACATTATCCAGTAAATTATCTATGATAAGAACATCTTCGGGTTCATCGGATTCTGATGTACGGGTAAAGGTAGCCGGTGAATCCGTTCTTGGGGCTGAGGATTTTGATGTGTCTTCCAGTTTTTCCCGTATCAACACCCTCAGTTCATTGTAATCAAGCTTTTCTTCGGCAATCAAATCATACAGGTCGATAGAAGAAGCCAATTTATAATGCTTAACAAGTCCATTAATAATTTCATCCTTGTACGATATTTTCCAGTTCCTCAGTTTTCTCTTCAGAATTTCCAGCCCAATCTCTGCCAACTGGTATTTCTGCTCCTTCAGCGACCTTTTGATCTTTGCTGTTGCCTTGGAGGTTTTAACAAATTGAAGCCAGTCCTGTTTGGGTTTTTGGTTTTTAGAGGTGATTATTTCGACACGGTCTCCATTTTTCAGGATGTGTCGAATGGGAACATTGGCATTATTAACCCTCGCACCGCTGCAACTATCCCCTATCCTGGAATGTATAGAATAAGCAAAATCGAGTATGGTAGCTCCTTCCGGAAGATCAACCAGGTCACCTGTCGGGGTATAAACGTAAATTCTTCCAAGGCGGGCAGACCTTTTCGGGCTATCATCAAACTTGATCTGTTCCGGATTTCCCAGGATATCCCGGATCTGGTTCAGCCATTCCTCCATCCTCTCTTTTTCCTCAAATCCTTTGTACCTCCAATGTGCCGCTTGTCCTTTCTCCGCAATCTCATCCATTCTGCGTGTACGGATCTGGACTTCAACCCATTTATCGTTTTGGGCTCTGACGGTAGTGTGGAGGGATTCATATCCGCTGGCTTTGGGAGTGGTGATCCAGTCCCTCAGCCTCTTAGGGTTGGGTGGATAAATGTTTGTAACCAGGGAATACACTTTCCAGCAATCCGATTTCTCGTTGTCAGGTAGGCTGTCTATAATGATCCTGATGGCAAAAAGATCGTAAACTTCCTCCAATTCTACATTTTGTTTGATCATCTTTTCCCGTATGGAGGGGATAGATTTGGGCCGGCCTTTTATATCAAAGGTTATTTCACTTTTAAACAATTCCTTTTCAATGGGTGTTGCAAAATCCCTGATGAAAACTTCTCTTTTGCTTTGTGTAGCTGCCAGTTGTTCCTGGATCGACAGGTATTCTTCAGGAAAACGAAAACGCATTAAAAGATCTTCAAGTTCAGTTTTCACCCTGTACAAACCGAGACGATGAGAAATAGGAATATATAAGTATTCTACTTCGTTGGCAAAACGTCTTTTTTTCTCTTCCGGGAGACTGGCAAAATTCCGCATATCACAAAGTCTATGGGCAATTTTGAGCAGTATGATCCGGATATCACCTGCAACCGAAAGAAAAAGCTGATGAAATTTTTCCGACTGCAACGATATCTTATCTGTAGGCAGGGCTGAAATTCTGGTATAGCCTTCAATAAGCGTTAAAACGGTATCATCGAAGTTATTTTTTAACTCCTTTTGAGAAATACCGGAAACCAGAAAAACATTGTGTAAAAGCGCTGCTATTATCGATTTGGCTCCCAGAGACAGGTCGTCGGTAGCTACACGTGCTACTCCAAGAGAATGTTCAAGCAGGGGAATTCCCGTATCTGCAATCTTATCCTGATAAATCTCTACGGCCATCCTGAAGGCACGGTCAATATCATCATTGTCCTTCTGACTTACGAATGGCTCACAGGATTTAAGCAGTTCATTAAACTTTACTCCAATAGATTTAATCTGATTCCTGTTCATTAGTAAGAAATCAATTCAATTTACCCTGGCAAACCGGTATCACCGGTTTACAAAAAAGTATGATTTGGATAGAAATGGGTTATTTCTTCGGTTTATCCTGGTCTTCGCTGATACTGTCAGGTTTCGTCGGAGGTTCGGCTATTGACTCGCGCATCCTGGTATCAGCCTGGATGTTTTTGTAGCGGTAATAATCCATAATACCCAGGTTACCGTTTTTAAAGGCTTCAGCGATAGCTTTAGGTATCTCGGCTTCGGCCTGAATAACGTTGGCACGTGCTTCCTGGGCCTTGGCTTTCATTTCCTGCTCCTGGGCAATTGCCATTGCTCTGCGTTCTTCTGCCTTGGCCTGGGCAATATTTTTATCTGCATTGGCTTGATCCATCTGGAGGACTGCTCCGATATTTTTACCTACGTCGATATCGGCGATATCGATTGAAAGGATCTCGAATGCTGTTCCTGAATCCAGACCTTTTTCCAGAACGACTCTGGAAATAGAATCGGGATTCTCGAGTACCGACTTATGAGACTGAGCGGAACCGATTGAAGAAACAACGCCTTCTCCTACCCTTGCCAATACGGTTTCTTCGCCGGCACCTCCGACAAGTTGCTTGATATTGGCTCTTACGGTGACCCTCGCCTTGGCAATAAGCTGGATTCCATCTTTGGCTACAGCGGTCACGGGAGGAGTATCAATAACCTTGGGATTTACCGACATCTGAACTGCCTCGAGCACATTTCTTCCTGCAAGGTCAATAGCGGTGGCTGTCTTAAACCCCAGGTTCATATTAGC
>Ga0180009_10001181_pt1 | contig 32571 bp, 44 predicted proteins | sample OS_PC_MetaG_FD_123537 | JGI IMG/M metagenome (GOLD analysis project Ga0180009, IMG submission 123537) | Groundwater microbial communities from the Aspo Hard Rock Laboratory (HRL) deep subsurface site, Sweden - OS_PC_MetaG | ecosystem: Environmental > Aquatic > Deep subsurface > Groundwater...
ACGCCCTCACCCCAGCCCTTCGTCGGCTGGCCGAGGAGGGGTCGTGAGCGGGCGTGAGGTCACCCGTATGGCCAAGGCGCTGGCAGCGACGCAGGCGACGCGGGGTTACGCTATGCACACCGCTACTGAGATCAATCGGCACTGGCGGCTGGTCCTCGGGAAAGAGTCGTTTCGGATCAGGGCACGGGTCGTGCTGCGAGCGTTGGAAGTGCTGGCCGCATCGGAAGGGGGCGGGGATGGGTAGCAAATTGCGTTGGTACTGGGGCGAGGATGAGCAAGGCGACCCGCTGCTGTTCATCCAGCAGTACAACTTACCGACACACGGCCCGCGCGACATCGCCATCATGCAGCTCGACTCCAGCGAGGATGACGCGGCAGAAGCACTGGCAAACAAGATCGTCCATGCCTGCAACGCGTACCCGGAGCAAGCCGCCCGCATCGCCGCGCTGGAAACGGCGTTACAGGAAGTGGCTCGCATACGCAAGGAGATGCGTCGTGAGGCGTGTGCGCGACCGCACGGCAGTGACGTTGCCTTTGCGCTGACTGAATACTCGCGCGAGCTGGGCGCCGCGGTCGCCGTGCTGAAGGAGCCGAAGCCATGAGCGACCAGAGCGAGCAGGTCACCGCTCTTGAGTTGATGCGACGTGGTGGGACGTGGCTTGGCGCAGTGCGCAACCGCATCAAATGGATGCGCTGTTTCGGCAACGGCGAGTCGGTCACGTGGGGATCAACCGATGTGCTTGAGCCGCCGCTGATGATACGCGAGATAGAGGAGTTGGCCGCCGAGGCCGCTGCGGCTGTAATGAACGAGGCTTCCGACATCCTCGACGCCGAGAGGGCGGCTCATGCTGAAGCGAAGAAGGAACATCTGGAGGTGCTTGACAAGCTACACACGGCCAAGATTGCGGCGGGCAAGCTTCACACGATGTACATCCGCGGGGAGTGCGGGCGGCGTGCCGAGTTGGACTGGCTGCTAGAGGCGTTCGGGTACACCGGGAGGATGTCATGAGCGAACGCCAATGCTGCGACAGGATGATTCGGGTTGTGTGTATGACGGGAGGCTGGTGATGACTGACCCGAAATACCCCATTCTGTGCGGCACCGACATCGCCGCGATACACAGCTACACCTCAGAATGGCTCGCCCTCCTCGACGGCTACCGCGAGCTAGGTGCGCGAGCAGCCAAGGCCGAAGAAGAACGCGACGCCACCCGCCGGCAGAACGACGAGCTGGCCACGAAGTTGGCTGAGGCGCGCGCGGAGGTGGAGCGGCTGCGGGAGCTGGTGCCGCATCGCGACGAGGAGGAGTCGGCCGCGTGGGCAAGGCTGGTGACAGCCCACCGAAAGGCCATGGATGCGCGCGACCTGGCCCAGCGAGATGCGGTAGAGTTGAGCGATGCACTCCTGCACCCGTGGCGGAAGCGCGACGATGCCCCGCTCGCTGCTCGCCTCGCCCAGTATCGCAAGGCTACCTCTCCACCCAAGCCAGCACCGCCGCCCGAGGATGCCACCCGCAGCTGATCGTGTCGTCCTCGTTGCCGCCCAGGCCCAGGTAGCGGTCGCCGTCGAGCTGGATGACGCAGCGCACATGCCCCGGTCCGCCCTTCAGCGGGTTGTGCCCGGCGCGCCCCAGGATGGCCAGCGAGCCCGGGCTCGGCGTCCAGCTGACCGGACGTAGCGTCCCCTCGACGCGAGCGTCCTCGGCCAGCTCGCGGACCGAGACTCGGAGGCCGTGGGGCATAATGTCCCCAGGCAGCGACGCATTGTACAGGGTTGCCGAAGCCAGAGCCGCGCACCATGGCGAATCGCTGTCATCGGTGCGCAGAGCCAGCGGCGCGCCGCCATCCCATCGTGGTGCTCCGTCTGCGCGAACGCCGAGCAGGCGCCCGCCGCGCCGGCAGTGCTCACTGTAGCTCAGGATGATCGGATTGTGCTGGGCACCGGGGATCTCGCGCGGCACCAGCCCGAACTGGTAGCCGAGCCAGAGGCAGCAGCGCTGGCCCAGCGTCAGGTCCGCGAGCTCGACACCATCATGCCAGCATGGGGCCGCGCTGGGGATAGTGTCGGGCCCGCGGTCGGCACCGGGGCGCAGAACAGCGTGGAAGGTGGTCCCGTAGTCTACGTACTCGGGGTTGTGTCGGTGGAAGTCGCTCGGGGTCTGGATCATCCTCTTCCCCACACGCCACCATCCGAAGATGCGCCCTCCTTTGACCCAGTGCTTGCCGGCGTTCGCTATCGGGGACACCGTCCAGCCGGCCGCCGCGAGACGGGCGAACACCTCGGCGTCGTGCAGCCGGCACCATGCCAGGGTACACATGTGCTCCGCCCGGTAGGCAGCCATCGCGGGGGTGTCGTGGCCCTCGTAATCGACCCACGGCTTCGGGACGCCAGCGTCCACCAGCATTTTACCAGTGGGCAGCGTGTAGGGCTCGATGTGCAGCGCCAGGGCGTGGAGCTGCTCGAGCTCGGCCACCGAGGCGTCGTCCATACCGTTGTCCCGCAGCCATCCCCCAGACGGCCCATGGCCCAGACGAGCGAACATTTCCTCGCCGCGGTCGAAGACGGGGAGCTTTGAGATCCTGACGCCCCCTGGAAGCTCGGCCCATCCGACCTGGTGGATGTGTAGGTGCTCGAGCTTGGAAACGAAAACGCTCATGTCCCCATGCTACCCCGGCGGGGACGAACCTGGGAAGCGTCGCCGTAGCTCGTCGTCGGCCTCGCTGCGGTCGTTGGCCAGCTGGGTCTTGGTGGTGGCTACGAAACGGTCGACCACACCCTTTGCAACGTCGACCTGCCCGTTGGCCACCAGCTCCACGATGCGGGCGATCACATCAGCGGCTGCGCCCATGATGGCGCCGATCATACTTGCTGCACTGCTGCTCATAGCGCCTCGCTCAACCTCGCGGCCAGCTTGGAGTAACTACCCTGAAGCATCATGGCCAGTGTGAACAGGTCCACCATGTTCGGGATCTCCCCGCGCTTGACGTCGGCCCTGGCTATCTCGAGCCCAACCGCCAGGGCTTCACTGATACGCTCAGCTTCACGGAAGGCGTCAAACACTGGCTGGTAGGCGGCGTCAATCTCGTCGAGCAGTTTCTTGCCCTCGTCGTAGCTTCCAGCGGTCTTTGCGGCTGCCATCAGAGCGGCTTTGCGCACGAACCTGGCCTTCTCCTGTAGCCCAGTGAGAGCCGCGACGGTGGCGTTGTTGGTCCGCATGGCTTCCTCCACCCCTGCGACTGCAAGCTGTTGGGCTCGGGGGGTACAGCCGGTGAAGAGGAGGACAAGGGCGATCAGTAGGAGCCGGGTCACCTGTCCTCGGCGTTGCTGGGGAACCCAGTGATGAGGCCCATCACCACCCCGGGCGGGATTGCGGTGCCGTTCTTGGCAGCCGTGCGACGAGCCCCGATGGCGCCGCCGAACGCTCCGAGGACCACCAGCACGGCGTCCCCTGAGATGAGCTTGGAGTAGCACAAGAAGGTCGCGGCCAAGATGACGGCGAGGTCGATAGTTACAGCTTGCCAGGTCTTCATTTCGTCCTCTCAATAGGTACGGGCACCACTGGCACCGGCACCCACGGCTCGGCGGCGGCGGCTAGTTTGGGCCTGCCCTTGCAGTTGTCCCAAACGACCCCATCGAGCTTGGCTCCAGTCCACGTGGCACCCGTCAGGTCCGAGCCGTGCAGATTGGCGCCCGTCAGGTCTGCGCCCGTGAAGTCCGTCCCGCGTAGGTCGGCGTGACACAGCAGGATTCCGCGCAGGTCGGACTGAGCCAGATTGGCCCTTGGTAGCTCGGCGCCGATGGCGTTGACGTTGGGCGCCTTGCAGCCGAATAGATTCACATCGGGCCGCTTGGCGAAGTACAGCGAGCGCACCGTTGCGCCAGGCTTCAAGGTGTATTCGTCAAGCTGGGTCATGTCGCCTCCAGAATCGAGCGCACCGCTTCCAGCTCGTAGCGATTGATCGGCCTCGCAAAAGACGCGCCTGCCCTTGCGGCGTAGTTGGAGTACTCGTCGAAGGTCCCGGCCCCAGTCTCGCGTGCGCCCCAGGTCAGCGAGCCAGCACCGACTGTGGTGGTCTGCGCTGTCGCCGTCGAGGCGTAGGTGCCGTCGCCGTCAATGCGTCGGACGGCCACTCCCGATTCAATGGCCATTGCGATCGTTTCCGCTGGGCTGGTGAACTCTGCCAGCGGCCCCACGTTGGCGTCGTTGCCAGAGTTGCAGACCGCCGTGAATCGCGCCCCGGCGCTGCCGTGGCCACCGATACCACCATTGAGGTGGACGGCGCTGCGGCCCTTCTGTGCGAGTGTGACGTTGGCTGGTAGGGCTGCAAAGCTGGCGTGCTTCAGCACGTGACTGTAGCCCAGCGCCCCGTCGAGCGCTGCCGCGTCTGCGATGGCCAACGCATCGTTGATGCCGTCGAACAGCACGAAGTCTTGTCCGCCCACCGAGACGATGGTTGGCGAGCCGTAGATGTTGATGGCGCCAGCGAGGGCGCGGTCGGTGAGTGCCGTCAAGATGCCGCCGGCCTGCGTTGCGTGGTCCAGGTCCCACCAGCCGCAGCAGTTCGCGACGGACAGCGGAGAGACGACCAGATTGAACCGCGCCATCAACCACGCGTTGATTGCTGCGGTTTCGGCATCGGTGCAGGCGCGGTTGACTACTACTAGGTAGTAGAGGTCAACACTGGCGAAGTTTGTTTCGGCCCAATTCGACGCACCGAGACGCACAGTCCCTGTAATGGTTTGCGTCGTGGCTGGCACAGCTGAACCGATCAATTTCCCGTCTCGGAAGACCTCATAGGATGCCAAGTCGTCAATGCGCCACGTGAGACACTGGCCGCGTGTTGGATCTGTGAGCTTGGGAACAATGCGATTAGCGGCGCTACTGTCCTCCATAACTCCAACCATACTATTGACTGGGTTAGTGAGTTGCAGCCCACCGTAATTGGTCCACGACATTAGGAGGCGCTCGTTCGGTCCACCGGCGGCGTCGTTGTCTGTGAGCACCGCGAAGAACGTAAGGTCATGGGACGCATCCGCCAGGCCTGTGAGATTCATCCACTTGGTAGCACCATCAAACGTCGCATACCGATGCCCCCCAAGCCCCCCTACGCCGAGCGCTGGCTGATTCGCGGCAACGGCCTGCGTGGCGTGCACCGTTGCGCCCGTGGCCTGGTTCCAAACCAGGTCCAGGCCCACGTCAACAGTGCACCGCGGGTCGTCTAGGTCGTGCAGCAGGATGACGGAGGTGTCACCGTCGGGGAGGATGGTCTTGGGCGACTGGGGTCTGCCCCCGAACCCGTAGTTCATCCCCATCCCGATCCCTATGGCCCCGACTCCCATTATGGGTCCAAGCCCCAATATTCCAACAAAGGGACGCCTACCGCGGAGGCTGCAAATAGACCCACGGGCAGAGCAGCCGCCAACCGAATGGGGAATTCCTCGCCCGGGAGGAGGGTGGCGAACCTCTCGGCCCCGCCCACACCTACCGACAGATGAATAATCTCAGCCGCCTCCACCGACCGGTTGGCAAACATCCACCACCCGCCCAGCACCGCTGCGCCCAGGGGCACCAGCGCTGGAGCCACAGCGGTGTTCATGGTCCCGCCAGCTGTGTTAGTCCCTACCAGCGCCACAGACATGGTCTTAGACGGCCAGGTGCGGTCCACCTCGTCGGCGGTGTGGACAAACGTAGTACGGATTGTCAGCGGCATGTCGTCACCACATGACCAGGACGTGGGTCGCGGTCGAGGCGGCGTTGATGGTCACCACGCCACATGGGAGGCGCACACCGGCGGCAAGTGCCGCGGGGATCACTTGGGTGATTCCAAGCTCGTCGATGACGCTCAGGTTCCCGCCCGTGAATATGAACTCCCGAGGGGGGTTCTTGCTGCGCTGATTGGTGTAGCCGGGCCAAGTGGTGGCCATGTCAATGGCGTCGGTCCCTAGCCGGTATCCTACCGCTCCCGCGGCTGCGAAGACACGCCAGACACCAGTGCTTGAGTTTTGGGGAGATGGGGGCATGTTACGCTTCCTCTAGTTCTCGGTCGGCCGTGAGGCTGATGTTGTCGCCCAGCTCCCTGTCACCACCCTTAGCCGGTCGCCTTCCGGGAAGTGGTTTGGGATCTGGTTCATGGTATATTCTTTGAATTATTTGGGCAACCTCGGGCGTATCGAGCGGGTCGATGGGGTGGCCCAGAATCATGGAGGCAGAGCGGCTGTCCAGGTAGGGGATCATCAGGCCCTTCTCGCCAAGCCCCTGCAAGTCATGAACAATCTGCTTCTGGAGGGCCTCGTAGAACGCAGGAGCGGTCTTACGGACGGCGTCTACGGCTTCGTAGGACACCATCCCGTCCGCCAGGTCTCTGATGATGGTGCGGGGGTCCTCGACGGCTCGGCGACGTCTCTCGAAGCGCTGGAGCTCGGCCTCGGACGGAGGGATCTCGATGGCGCCCAGGGCCCCGTAGCGACTGTGAGGTTGGGGGGCGTGCTCGGCCAGGTAGTTCAGGCCGCGCTGCACATGGTCCGCCGCCCCTTCTACGGTGTCGGGGGCGCCCTGCGCCATGTAGGACAGGTTGCTGCGGACCAGGGCGGCGATGTCGGTCCCCTTCGCCTGGGTGACAGCATGAGCGGCTCTCTCGGAGCGCTTGTTCTCTCGGAGCTGTAAGGCTGTCCGAACTGCTATGGGCCTGGCTGCTTTGGCTGCGGCTCGAAGTGGCCCGCCGGCTCCTGCCAGAACCTCCTGGGTCTTGCGCAGCGTCCGGTCCATGAGGGCCAGCTGGCGCACGGTGCGGGCGGGGTTGAGGACTGGGCCCATTAGAACCCCTGCCGCCGCAAGCGCCGGGTTGCCGCTCGCAAGACCGCCGCCGATGAAACCACCGATCATCCCCGCAGAGTCCGAGCCCCCCTCGAGCAGTTGCATCTGGTTGACCGAGGTGGCGTGCTCGGCCACAGTGTCTAGCTGCTCGAGCAGCGCCTTGGCCTCGCTCCTGCTCTCCAAGAGCCACTTGCGCTGCTCCGGGCTCAGGTTCTTGAGGCTCTTGGCGATCATCTCGTTGTGGGCGACGTGGGTCTCTAGGTGCCCGCGCATCGCCTGGATCGCTGCGTCCCCCTTGGGGTTGACCACGTTCGAGAACACGGTGTCGACCTGATCTAGGGTCGGCAGCCACACGTCCTCCTTGAAGGCGCCGGTGGGCTGGTGGGGCTTGAGCCAGTGCCTAGCGAAACCGGTCAGGTCGTCTCCCTGAATGGCCGGCGTCCAGGTCCCGTTCACCACCTTGTAGAGGGTCCCGGCGTCGCCCCAGGATGCCGTGTTCTCCAGCTCTTTCCGGGCGTAGCCGTAGAGTCCTTTGAGCTTATCGAAGGTCCGCTGCTCGTTTCCCAGCTTGTGGGATTTGCCCCGGTAGAACTTGGTGAACTTGCCCTCGTCTCGCTTGAGGGAGTCCACGGCCGTGTTGAGCTGGGCCATCAGTTCTCGACTGTATTTACGGGGCACTCCAACGGGGGTGACGATCCCCAGCGGGTTGGGCTTAGTGATCTCGTCCAGCCTGGCCAGTACGCCCTCGATGTGCTCCACCGACGCCTCGAGTCCCTTGGTCCCTTTGATCTTGGTTGGGGAGTAGAGGTGCTTGTCCAAGAGCATCTCGTTCAGCTCTGTGCGGAACCTGCCAGCTACTGTCCGGGCGCTGTCGACCTGTTTCGGGAACAGGGCTTCGTCCAGCACGTGGGCGATCTCGGACTCTTTGGCGGTCCCCTTGAACTTGTTGCCAGCCAGGTTGCTTCGCTCGGTGAACCCGAAGAAGCGCTTGAAGAAATCGGGGACCTCTTTGGCAATGAGCTGTTTGCCGTGCGTCATGCTCTCGCGCTTGGCAGCGGAGCTGAACGCTTGGGGGAGGACCTCGGTTCCCTCTCGGCCTGTGAGGGCGGCAGCTTTGGCGACCCCCCTGCCGGCGTACCCGAACATGGTCTCGAGGAGCCCCGCGGCGGCGTCCTCGGAGCGCATCGCAGCCTGGAGCTTCTTGCCCGACCAACCGGCGGCCTTACCGGCTGCCCCCAGAGCGCTCCCGAGCCCCCCGCCGAGTAGGGCGTTGAACCCCACGTCCATGGCGAAGCTCTCTTTGGTCAGCTCCTTCTGGCCCAGGGCGTCCTCGGAGATGGCCTCCCCGGCTCCCCAGATTGCAGCTTCACCGGCGCCCCTTAGGCCCTTGCCGATGATGCCGCCGCCGCCCAGTCTCTCGACCGCTTCCCCACCTTTGAGCACTGCCCGGCCCGGGCCGCCCGCAGCGCGCAGGAACTTGCCAGCGGCCCCCAGCCCCTGGACCTTACCGAACCCCACTGCCATGCCCCCGAGACCACCGAGCGTCGAGGGGATGTCGTGGTACTCGCGGATCTCGCCCAGCGACTTGGCGGCGTCTGGGGCCATTTGTCCAAGCGCCCAGTCTGAAGCGCCGAACGTGGCCTCCTTCGCGAACGCGGTACCGGCCGCCAGGGCTGCATACTCGGCCCCGCCGTACTTCTCTCGCAGCTCCGCCTCTCTGGCCTCCTCTACGGATGGTGCCGTCCAGCCCTCCCTGGCGCGGGCCTGAACCTCCTCGACGGGAACCTGCTCAACAACCCCGGCGATAGGGCTCTTGAGCGGGACGGTGGCCTCTGCGGCCGGCTGGGGGGCGTCGGCCATCTACTCGCCGGGTCCTCCCGTAGTGGGGTTGCCGCCGAACTGTTCGGCCACCCATTGGTCAAGACCGGGTGGGATCTCTTGGCCCGACACCTCGAAAGCCTTACGCAGATTCTCAGTTGCCTCCCCTTGTGGTGGATTCACAAGCAGGGCCCTGTCTTGGAGCTCTCCCTTCTCGTTCTTCCCCGCTGGGAGCGGGATTCCGGGTCTTATCCCGTAGTATTTGACGAGATCCTGTTTCATCATCACATGCAGCTGTTCCAACGCCTCCAACTTTGCGAGGGTGAGGGTGTTCATCTCTGTTGGTGCCCTGGCGTCACCTATTGCCTTGGTAATCCGGTCCTCGTCGGCTGCCGTAAGCACACCCATCTTGTGCGCTACGCTTTTGAACTCAGACAGCGAGTCTGCCATTGACTCCACTTTGGCTCTACCCTCGGAGTAGGGAATCCACGTCGAGCCGCCCTTTCTGATCTGGTTCTGGAGCTCTCGGTTGAGTTGGATGGTGGTATTCGCTTGCGCCAGTATCCCAGCAACCCGTGTTCGCGACTCGCCCGGGGTGTTCAAATACCCGCCAAACTCCTTCATGTACGAGTTAGCCATCGAAGACGGAATGATGACCTGCGACATTACTTGGTTCATTGGAGGGTTACTGGATTGCGCCTTTGCTTTGGCGGCCATGGCGGCTGCCCTGGCAGCGTCCTGCGCGGCAATCGCACCCATCTCGTTCTTGGCGGCTTGACCCAACAACATGAACTCGGTTTGCTTGTAGGCCATGTCGATCTGCTTATCGAAGTCGTCGATGTTGGCCAGCGCTCTAGCCCCCTTGGTATGGGCTCTGACCTGGGCCATTTGCGTCTTGTACTGGTCCAGGTAGGCCAGCTTGAGCGCTAGATAACTCTCCTCGTTGCTCTTGTACTCAGTCTGGTAGGCGGCCAAGTCGTTGCGGCTCTTTTTGCCTTGCTCCCTCATCGAGTCGAACTCTATCTTCTGGGCTTCGATGTGGTCGTCAATCTGGCCCTCGATGATCTTCAGGGCGGTGTTTCCTCGGCCCGTCATGATAGCGGCGAACTCGCCCATCGCGATGAGTAGGCCATGCGCCACTCTCTGACCCACCGGTCGCTTGTCCTCGATGCGGTAGTCCCTCACTCGAGCGTCGGCAGCGTCCTTCTTCTCCCGGAGCCCCGCCATGGCGTTGGCGTGCGCCTTGACCCGCAGCGCCTGGGCCTTGGCTTCCCTGTTCTGGGTGTCCTCCATGGAGTCGGCGACCTCGGCGACCTTCGCTTCCTCTATGACAGAGATCGCTTCTTGGGCGCCCTGGGCTCGAAGCCCTTGCGCCAAGATGTTGGTTTGGCCGCGCATCACGGCGGTGTCGTACAAGTCATCGCTCTTCTTCTTGTCCGTCTGGTAGCGAGCGATCAAATCCTGGATCGGCTTCTTCTTCTTGTTGGTCGCCGTATCCACCTCGGCGTCGATGGCGTCGATGGCCTTGTTGAAATCATCCGGGCTCATCTCCCCGTCGATAACCTTGATCCGCAGCGGCTCCTTCCGCGCTTCCTTTACCTTCTCGGACTCTTTGTCCCAGGCAGCAAACGACTCCCTAGCCCGGCTCATAAACGGCTCGGCTTTCTTGGGGTCGTAGTACCGCCCCTGCTCGGCTGCCCGCCCGTACTCGCCCTGGAGGTGTTGGGGGAGCACGCCACGGCGACGGATAGAGCCAGCGCCAGCTCCGCCTTGGGGTTGAGCCGGAGGCCCCATCCTCTGGATAGCCGTACCACCTGTCGCTCCGCCGACTCTGGGGAGCTCGCGTCGCTGCTTGGCAATCATGGCCTCGTGGGCCGCCTCGGGCTGTGGCACGTCGATCACGTCAGAAAGAAGCTCCCCGTAGGCGGAGCGAAGTGGCACCAGCTTGGACGGCTGGGGTCCGAAGGTCGCCGCAATGGGATTCACTCCCGACTTGTACCCCGGAGTGACAAGGGAGCCAGGAGGCATGGCGGAAACCCGTCGTGCTTCTGCGTCGCGAGCCGCCTGGGCGTTCTCCCGGTCGATGTAGGTCTGAGAAGCTCGGAGGCGCGTCTCCTTCATCTCGTCGATCAGTGGCGATTTGTCGGGCATGACCTATCTCCTGTTGAACCGCTCCCACTCCAGGTCCCGTTCTACCTGTTCGCCCATACTGGCCACCGGCCCCGCCATGGTGTCGACGGCGCGCAAGGGTACCCGCGTGTCCGCATAGACCCTGCGGCTCACTGGGAGGCCGTACACGTCGGTGGCACCACGGTACGCCGTCTCTTCTAGCACTCGATTGGCCCGCTCGGCGTCGGACTGCCACGCTTCGTAGCGCGGGTCGGGCATCGGCATAACCCCACCGCTGTGCCCCGGACCCAGCTGCCAGGCCGTTCTGTCGTCCATGCCCCTTGGGGTCAAATTGACTGCCTCGAGCGGGTCGACCACCGCCGGTGGGCCCCCGTAGAGGGAGCGTCGCGCCGCTTGCTGCCTCATCGTCTCGCCCGCCGCTGGGTCCACTCGGGTTCCCTTTCCGGTTGAGTGAGGTCTAAGGTCAGAGTCGTTGATTGGGGTCCAGTCCTCGCGATGCTCCGCAGCCGGCGCGGCCAGCTCTTCGGCCAGCATCTCGTTCAAGTCGGCCCTGGAGGCGCGGAGACGCTCCTCGCCCTGGAGTGCCTTCGTGAGCTTTGGTTCTCGGTATCCGGCGGTGACGGTCTGGTCCGGCCCAGCGAACGGGCTAGTCTCTCGGATGTAGTCGTGGGTCCTGCGCGCTGGCATGTCGGCGGTCCCGTACATCCCGCGCAGAGCCCGGACCGATTCCTTTCTCGGCATCGCGATGTCCTCCATAGCCTCGTTGATGGTTGGGCGATTGCGGAGGTAGCGGGCTACTGGATCGGCCTTCGTGGACGCTGCGGCGGCCAGCGCACGATCCAGCCCCAGGTTCTCCTCATTATAACTCACTGGACCATAGGCGCTCGCCCTCGACCTCCCGGGGACGCCGGGCCCCTGGAGCATCTCCCTGTTGTAGAGGTCCGTCAGGGCCTCGCTCGGGCCCATCTGGTCCTGGTAGTACTTCGTGAGCGCAGCGCTGTCGCCGGCCCACTCAGCCGCCTCCATGGCCGGTCCGAAGTTGGCGCGCAGTGTTTCGGGGTAGGTCACGTTCCACCCGTTATGCCGCCGCCAAAGATCCCACCTATCATCCCGACCGCCGCCGCTGCGTCTCTCTGGTCCTTGCCGGCTTCTTCCGCTTCTCTCTTTTTGTTGTAGGCTTCCTGCTCGGCCCAGGCGCCGTACTGGTCAGCAGCGAACTGCTGCCCCCACATGCCGTATTCACCGCGCCGGCCGTACATTTGAGCCATCTGCTCGCGCATCGCCTGGTCTTCCATCTGCTTCTGGAGAGCGCCCTCGGTGGATGCCTGCTGGGCCACCTGCCCCGACCCGTAGGCCGCTGCGCGAAGCATAGACGGTCCACCTCCAGAGGCTCCCGCGCCTGCGATATCACGCTGGGTGAGCGCCGTCTGCTGGGCGAGTTGTGCTTCGGACGCGGCGCGGTTGCGTTGCCACAGTTCGCGGGCTCGTGCTTCCTCAGCAGAGCTGGCCGCTGCCAGGCGCTGGTCGTACTCCTGCGCAGGACGGTCGTATCCCTCTGTACCAGCGTCGGCCCATTGGCGCCAGTATCCGCTTTTGTTTTCCGTGTTTGCTGCCGATAACCCAGCCATCTTGTCACCTACGTGTATTTGCCCTTGCCGTACCCGCCGCCGTGCTCATCATAACCGCCGTTCTAGCTGCCCTGTGGCGGGTGCCCCGGTCCTTCGCCGGCGCTGGCAAGACCCGCTGAACCGGCTCCCAAGATTGCCCCTCCCAACTGCCACGCGGCGGCTTCCTCGGCGGCTACCTTGGCTCGGTGGGCAGCGTCAGCATCCCTCATCAATTGCTGGTCAATGTTGAACCGCTGTTGCCAGGCCCCGGCGTTGGCTTGATCGTAGCGGGCTCGGTCCGACTGGGCACTCATGTACGCCTCCGACGCCGCAAGGCGCTCCGAGGACCCTATCCGCGAGCCTTCTTGCCCCGCCCCCCAGCTGGCCTGCCCCGCCCCCATAAGAGCCTGCCGGGCCTCTAGGCCCCCGCCTCCGAGGCCGCCGAGCGTTTGTTGCAGCCCCTGGCCCCTCATCTGCGCCGCCTGCAAGGTGCCCTGCTGGCCAGCGGCCTGATACATTTCCTCGGCTTGCCTGAGTTGAGCGGCGTGGACAGCGTCGAACTGCTCACCATAGCGGTCCCCGCCCATGCCCCACTTGTCGCGGTAGCGGTCCTCCCACCCCTCGGCTCTGCCAGCGTGCTCGCGCACGAACGGGTCGGTGGGCTCACCCGCTGCGTTGGCTGCGTATGGGTCGTAGGTCATGGTCCAATCCTAGAGCTTGGTCTGCTGTCCATCTTGCGGGAGTTGGCCCGTCAAAGCTACTTCGACGGCGAGGGCATGGATCTCGAACCCGGCCCCGGTTGTGGGGGTCCCGTCCGCGCTGTCGAAGATACGGAACCGGAACGACTGCATTTGCTGGGTGGGCGGTCGCCAGATGATTTGCTCTAGCGCCGCCGGCTCCCTCTGCAACTGGATCTCAGCGTCGGTCTTGTAGCCAAGGGAGACGGCGGTGCTGGATCCGTTGTAGTAGATGGCCACATTCAGCTGGTGAGCGTCCTTGCGCTCTCCGAGGGCCGCGAGCCGGGCGACGTGCATCCACTGCAAGACCGAGCCTTGGATCTCGCCAGTCTCCACCATCATCTGCACCCATCGGTTGGAGTCGTCGTAGTGGGTGGTGGTGTCCTCGTAACGGACGGTCCCGGTGTGGTCGAGGATGTAGTAGGTTCCGTTGGCCAGCATGCCACCAACGGGCGCCATAGTGTCCCCCCGGCTGCTCTGGATCTTCCACTCGTACCACTGGCCCATGCGGTAGTCGTACACGAGGATTCGGCCATCTGTTTTGGCGGCATTGGTGACGGTGAAGCGCACCTGGCGCTCGCCCGATACCAGCACGGCGCTAGTCACCACCGGGTAGGCGTCGATGAGCTTGCGCACCGGCTCCCCGAGGGGAGCAACGGCATAGTCCCGCCCGAGCATGTAGATCCCGCCCCGAGATTGGTAGAACACTCCATTGGGACCCGCAACAACGCTCCTGGGTTCGATGCACCCCCCATCGGAGGGGATCTCCGTCAGGAGGCTCATATCGTCGCCCAGTCCTCTGCTGTCGGGGCCAACACCGCTCAGTAGATAGATGGACGATCGGCTGAACACCACGGTGGCGGAATCGAGCGCCGCCGCGGCCACCAACGGAGAGCCGTCGACACTCAGCCGCCCGAGGGCCTCATACAGCTCCGGCGCCAGCATCACCTCTCCAGGGGTGCCGGGCGCCAACTCCTTGCTGAATTGCAACCGGTCGCCGCGATAGAAGTCGAGAAGATACAGGCGGCCTCGGATGACTACCGGATACCGGGCTCCTTCGGGGGCCACGGCCTCGAGCACGCCCCCGGTGGTGTAGAGCGGAATGTATAAGTCTACGTCATTGTATTGATCTGTCAGCGTCCAAGTGTTCTGGGCGTCGATGGTGCCATCGAGCAATACTCCGACGCGGTTCACCCGTCTATAAATGGCGTCTAGCCCAGAGCGGTAGATGCGGGCGTCCGGCTTGGCCCGTCGCGTCGCTGGCAGCGTGTAACAGCTAGTCAACACATTGTTAGGAGCGGCTAGCACTAGCTGTCTCGGAGGGCTAGGCATCCCACGGTGGAGCAGCTCGCCGCGCTGATCGACCCACGCCCCAGCATACTGGTAGGTGCCCGCTATCGGGACTGTCCCCGCGCCAGCGGCAGCCAGCGTGCATATCATTGGTGGGCAGGCAAAGCCCATTTCGGTGGTTGATATGCCGTCGTATAGCGACACGTAGCCGCCCCCGATGACGGCCATCGAGCGGCCGAGCTTGCAGCTCAGCGGGACAGCATCGAAGTCCAGGATGATCTCATCGTAAGATATCCGGTGCGTGATAGCCGTAATCCACGTGTCCGAGGTGGCCTTGATGAGCTCGGCGAGGAGCGGATTGAGAAAGCGATGCTTCGTAGTGCCCTCGAGCCAGACGTGGTTTGCCGAGCCCTGGAGGCACTGATTCGCACTGCCGATAGCGGCGCCGACGCCCCACATGCCGGCTATTCTGATCTGCCGGTTGGCCCCGGTAGCAATCTCGTGGTCGACCAGCATATGCGTCTCGAAGCCGCTCGCCGCGATCATGTTCGGGTGTACCGTCTGGATGGCCGAGTAGCACCGCGTGCGATACCACCAGGGACGCGTGAGGGGGGCCGAGTTGTAGCACGTGGCGAGGTTGCCGAGCGCTCCAAGGGCGTTGTCGGTGTGGTTGCTTTCGGTAGCCCGCACGACTGGTACCACCGAAACATCGAGGTAGAGCCACGACACTGCGATGCTCTCGTCGGCGTTGTGGTCGATGCCGCTGGCGCATCCCAGGTTCTGGCCACGGGCATTGGCGCCCAGCGCTCGGATGTTGTGAGGGCCTGCCACCGGCCCGAGCGTGCCCGGGTCACGCTTATAGGCTTGAATGATGTAGTTCGGCGAGATGAACGCCTCGACGGCGACGTACAACTTGCGCAGGTTGGGGTCTGCCTCGGCTGCGGTGCACTGCTGACACAGGGCCACGCGGTAGAACTGCCCGACGATAGCGCTGGTGGCCAGGAGTGCGTGGTCCGAGCCGTAACGGCGCAGCTGGACGTCATTGGCGGCGTCAATCCACGCCACGACGTAAGTGCCGTTGGCCATGCCGAGCACGTCCCACACGCGGCCGTCGTTGCTAGCCCCGGGCACGTCACCGGCGGCGATGACGTCGAGCACCACCGGGGCGGTCGTCGGGGCCGCACCGTTATACGTAGCGCGGTTGAGGGAGTGAAGACCGACGGCACTACCGGTCGCGTAGATGATGACCACGCCAGCGCCAGTCGTAGCGCACGACGGTCCCCATGGGATTGTGGTCGTCGCCGTGCCCGCGAGCTCCACCGGTTGCCCAATGGTCGGCCCGTCAACCAGCGACAGGCGGCACTCGATGCTCGCCCAGGTACCGCCCGATTCACGGCGCTCCTGGCGGCAGCAGGCGTACACGACTACATCATCAAAGCAGGCCTCGTCGGCCAGCGCATAGTCTGCGGTCGAGCGGTACAGTTCCGTCTGCTTGCCCACGTACGGCGACACGTGGCCGCGGTAGTACCAGCCACCCATGTCGGGCATCCACGAATAGAGCGAGCGGTGACCGATGGCGAGCAGTTCGCGCTGGGTGGCGCCAAGGGCTCGCAGAGGGCCATCGTCGCCGATGGCCCCACCGTTCACAAGGCCAGTGGGGAGCGGCGTAAACCCGTAGCGCTTGCCCAGGGTACCGATCTCGGGGGAGCGCACATTGAGGGCCACCTCGAGCCGCTCGGGAGGGCGCATCCGGGGATCGGCGTCAGTACCGAGCCCACCAGCCAGCGGCACTACGATGTGTTGCCACTCCAACGGCTGCGTCGGCTTGGGCATCTCACGCCACCTCTGCCCGAATCGTCACCTCTACCGTCGCGTCGTTGTGCAGCGTGATGGTCTCGCTGGTCGATGCCGTGCGCCGCACGCTACCGTTCACCACTCCACCAGAGGCCCAGACGCAGTAGGAGAACGACACCGGGGCGCGGCCCAGCGTGTGGGGGACCGTCACTGGAGAGCTGGCCGCGATGACGATGAGCTCCCCGGCCGCGAGGAAAGCCCTTGCGGCAATCGTGCCCGACCGAGCAGCGTTGTGGATGCTCTCGAGCGCCGACACGACCCCCTGCACTTTGCGGTCTTCGTGCCGGGGCACTACGGAGCGCCTACCGAGGAGGTTCACGCGTCCCTCCACAGCCGGGAGAGATGCCTCATCATACCGCCACGGCGGCGCGTGTTGACGATCCGAAGTCCGCGGGTGCCGCGCTTGCCGGCGAGAGAACGGATGCGCCGGTCCTCGAACTGCCAGTCATCCGCCAGCTGTTTGGTCTCGGTGTGGCCCTTGTAGGCCATCCCGATGGCTGCCTTGATGGCTGCCCATCGCCACCATCCGAAGGGGCACTCGAAGGTGTCCGCCGGGTTGACCAGCGGAGAATACTCCGGGACGTAGTCCACCAGCAGCGTGTAGCCGGCTCGAGGGCTTGGGAGAAGCTCCAGCATCCGGCCGATCACGCGGTAGTGGTAGCCGTCGATGTAGGGCACCGACGAGTTGCTGAGCCAATCACGGTCGGCATGGTCCCAGGGCCTGACGTAATGGGACGTGGTGCCATCCGAGAGTTGCACGCTCACGGTGGCCAGAAGCTTGTCGGGTAGCGGGTAGGAGGTCGTGCCGGTGACGAGCGTGTCCGAATGAGTCTTGACGGGCGTCACTACCCACTCGTGACGCTGCAACTCGATCATCAGGTCATGGAACGCCGAAAGCGCCTCGTTGATACCGAGATCATTCTCGTCGGTATCGACGTGGGCGCTTGCCGGGAGGCTAGTCTCTTGGCCCGCTAGCTGCCGGGTGCGTGCGCGCATCTCGGTCAAGCTCACGAGTGCCATGGTCTAGCCTTTCCTGGTTTGTGGGTGCCCTCGCTCTAGGTTCACGAAACCTACCTCAGTCGAACGCTATCTCCACCTCGAACTGGGTGTCGTTCCAGACGGCGCCAGCACCGTTGACGGTGATGGCGGCGTAGATTCGGCTTCCCACGGGGATAGACTGAGCCGTGACGAGCGTCGGGAAGTCGGCTCGCTGAAAGCTCACGGTGGTAACCGCGGTCCCGTCCACAATGGCCGAGAGCGCCGTAGCGCCAGCTCCTGCGCCGTCGTCGAAGAACAGCCGGGCGCTGAGGCTCGCTGCGGCGGCTGCGACGCCGGTTTCCGGGATGAAGTGGCCGTCCGTGATCTTGGACAGGTACGGGGTCTTGCCAACGAGAGTGATCTGGACTGCGGCGTTTGTGATGTCCGCATCGACACCGAAGGTGCGGTTTTGGCAAGCGTAGGCGTGGTCGACGACGCCGGTGCCCTCTTGGCCGACGAACGAGGCAAGACGGGCAACAAGTGCTGCGAAGGTGCTCATGATCAGGCTCCTGGCGAGGTGATGATGCGGAACGCCACATTCACGGTGGCGGTCGGATCGGCCACCGCGGTGCCGATGTTGTTGACCTCGACCGTGATGCTGTTGGCCGCCGCCGCGCCGTCCACCACCGCCAGCACCTTGGCGTCCCAGTTTCCAGTGAGCTGGACGTTGGGCGGGCCGAGGGGCACGATACGGTAGAAGCGGGACAGAAACGTGATGACGTAGGTGCCGGGTCCGGTCCGGGTCACCCCGGTGGCCGAATCGACGAGACCCTCATCCTGCACCACACCGACACACGGGGTGACGGCCGCCGCGGTGAACGAGACGTTGTAGGGCGCCGAGTTGCGGGCGAAGGAACCCTCTCGGTTGGGAGGGACTCGTTTGTTGATCGCCATGGTGACCTCCTACTGCTGGCGGAATCGCAGCTGGAAAAGCGTTCCGTTCCAGACGGCGCCAGCACCGTTGACGGTGATGGTGGCGAAGATGCGGGAGCCCGCCGGGATGAGGGTCAGCTGGTGGGCGGCCGTCTGGGTTCCCGGGGTGTTGACGTCCTGGGTCACCGCCAGTGTGACTCCGTTGGTGACGGTCGAGAGTGCCACGTCGGCTCCGTCAGCGCCGTCGTCGTACTCGAACAGCACGTTCAGGGAGTTGGCTTGCGCCGGCACCGTGGTCTCCACCACGTAGTCGATGCCCACCAGATAGCCAGCCACCGGGGTCTTGGCCACGAGCGTGTGATCGTCGGCGGCCACTACCGGGTGCTGGCAGGTGAAGAAGATGTCCCTGATTGCTTTCTGGTAGGCGTCCTTGTCTCCGAGGGCGTCGTCCAGCTGCGAAGCAATGCGCTTTGCGTCCAATTCGAGAGTCATGGCTTCTCCTTACGCGCCGAAGCTGATGTGGGTGGAGTCCTGGGGACGGGTGCAGCCGAGCTGCGGGTAGGCGCGGTGGCGCATCTGGATGGCGTCTGCCAGGGCCTCGAGGTGCCAGAGTTGCCCGTCGTCGTCCACGGGGTGCGGGCACTTGCCGATGGCCCCGAGGATCCAGCTCGAGCGGCTGGTGAGCATCGAGACGTTCTCGGGCCAGGCCGAGGACTCCAGCACCGAGATGGTGCCGGACGGGGTGGAGACCCGAAGACCCTTCAGGCCGATGCCAGGGTAGTCGGTCTTCATGTTGAATGTCTGCTTGGCGCCGACAGCTTGATCGATCTCCGCCATCTTCAGCGGGTTGACCCACCAAGTGTCACAGCGACCGCGGTTGTTGCGGTTCTTCGCGCCGGCCTCTCGGATGATGTCGAGGATGTGCTGGGCGCCGCCAGCCACGCGGGTCCCCGAAAGGGCGCCGATGTGGTTGGTACGAACCAACGTCGTCATGAACACCGCCGCGCCGGGGGCGGTCGGGGGGATCCACGCCTGCATCCCTTGCAGGGTCGTCTGGGTCATCCCGTCGTAGTCGCTCTCGCGGTAGATGTAGTCGCTCACCACAGCTGCCGGGATGCCGGTCAGGATGGGCACGGTGGTCGTCAGCGTTCCGGTTGACGGGTCGATGCTCAGGATCTCGAGGGTCCCCGCTCGGACTCCTGCGGCGGCCGTGTAGCCGTTGTCAACGGACAACTGAACCTTCATGCCACGGGTGAACAGGTACGCCGTGGACGGGTCGGTCAGCGTGATCACCGAGCCGGCGATGGTCTCGGTGGGGTGGACGCGCCCTCGAGCTCCGCCGCCGGTGCCGGCAAGCTTGTGCTCGAACAGGAGGCACATCTCCTCATTGGAGGTGTCGACGGCTTCCTCGACGGCCTTCACCATCGCCTTGCCGTTTCCGGCCGTGCGCCGGGCCGCCTTCATGTTCATCGAGACGACGACATGCTCCTCGGCATACTCGGGCTGGGCCTCGTCGTAGGCGGGAGCGCTCTTGTTCGCCAGCGCCACAGCGATGTTGGTGCCACCTCGGACGGCGTTGGTCCGATAGGCGATCTTCCACGGTTTCTCCCCGTGGTCGGTCTCGATCTTGAACCAGGCGAAAAAGTCGCTCTTCTCCGCGAGATAGCGCGTCACGCCTTTCTGGTAACGCTCACAGTAGACCTTGTCGAAGGTGTCAACGGTAAATCCAGGCACGGCTTTTCTCCGGTAGAGGGACTATGAGGAGTTACCCTCGAGATGCCTCTTCAGCGACGCGGATCGCGTTCGCTCGGAGCTGTTCTTCCGTTAGCTCGCGGCGGCCGGCTGGTTCCGCTGCGGCGCGGGCGTTGACACGCCCCGGGGCTTTCGCTCGCTGTGAGATTGAGCGCGGGTCCCCTGTCCCCTGCTGGACACTTTGTCTACCGTTGCCATCTTGGCCACGAATATGATTTACCCACGGTTCGGCCAGCTCGTCAAGGCGATCAAGAAAGTCGCGAGGATGGATCTGGGGGTCCTCGCGCATCACTTTGGCGTGTTCTGCGCGGGTTAGCTGCTCTCGAAGGGCCGGATGGAGGGCCGATAAAAAAGGGAACTCGGCGGCGTCTTTCGTGTCCGCGATGCCCACCGCCCACTGGATATCCTCTTCCACAAGGTTCTGATGATGGGCCTGCTGTTGGCGCTGCTGGGCTTGCTGCTGCTGGGTCGTGAGGTTGTTTTTCAGCTCTGCCAGCTCCGTTTTGAGCTGATCCAGCTCTGTTCGCTGCCCTGGGTGGATGGACTGGGCGTCCAGCACCGAACCAGTCAGCAACTCGTGAGAGATCCCGTAGCGACGACTCAGGGCGCCGGCCGGATCGTTACGGACGTCGCGCTCGAAGGAGTCCCAGTGTCGGCGCTCCACCTCGATGGCGGCCTCGCGGGCAGCGATCTGGTTCAGGACGGTCTGGTTCTCTTGGAGCTTGCGCTCCGCCTGGCGGGCCATGCGCTGCTGCTGTCCTACCCGGTAGGCCTGCTGCCGTTCCTTGCGGGTGGGTTTCTTGGGGGGCGGCTCCGCGGGCTCTGGAGGAGTCTTAGGCTCCGCGGCCCCTGCCGGCTCGGCGGGGGGCTCGCCATCCTCTGCGGGTTCCGGGTCCATCGGCTGCCCGAACTCCGAGGGGCTGTCGACCACGGCCGCGGCGGCGTCCCGGGCGGCGTCCTCGGAGGCCTGGTGGTCGTCCGCTCCGGTGTCGGCGGGCGCTGCGTTGTGATCTGCTACGGGCTCGGCAATGAACTCTTGTGACATAAATTCGACCGCTTAGGGTGATCTGCTACATGGGCGGCGGGCCCGGGGCGGGCGGCTGTCCCATGTCGACAGTTGGGGGCAACATTGGGCCTTCGCCCAGTGGAGGAGGTCCCATCGGCGGCCCCGGCGGTGGGCCCATGCCGGGCGGGGGCATCGGGGGCGCAGCGTCGGCCGCAACTTTGGCGGCGTCTGCTGCCAGCTTCTTGGCGGCGTTCTCGATGTTGCCCACCACGTTGTCGATCCATAGACTGAGCTTCGAGAGCCGATCCTTGGGGGCGCCGTCCAGACGGGCGCGCATCAGGGCCCGGGTGGCCATCTTGACGGCTCGCTGTCCGTCCAGGTAGGTCTCCGGTTGGGTGAAGTTGCCCTCGTAGAGTATTTCGTCGATGGCGGCCTCGATGATGTCGACATGAGCGGTGGCTAGGCGGCGGAGCTTCTCGAAGTCAGACAGGGTGGAGTTGGCCCACATCTGATCCCGGTCGATGATGCCGTCTTTGTACAGCTCTACCAGCTCGTCGAACTCGGTCCCCGGGTCCAGGCCCAGGCTCGAGGCAGGCTTGGCGGTAATCTGCAAGGTCTCTACGTCGAGCTCGAGCATAGTGGCGGAGATGTCCTTGGTGACGCCCGACACGTTGATGGTGACCTTGTGGCTCGGATCAGCGTTGTGGGCCCGCGCCTCGCCCTTGGCCAGCTCCCTCATGCACATCTCGGCGAAGGCTTGGATCTCGGTGATGGCCGGCTTGTGGCGCCGGTTGGAGATCACGTAGTGGACCCGCTGGGCCCGACCGCTCTCCAGGCCCTTGGGGACCTCGCCGGCCGCGAAGGACTTGCTCGCCGCCATGCACTCGAAGATGACTTGGTCGAGCACCTGTAGGCGGGCGTAGACCTCGGGGTGGACCGCCTCCATCACTACCTTCTGGATGTGCTGCCCAGGGGGCATGGTGCACTCGACGGGCAACTCGGGACTGTTGGTCAGGGCTCCATCGGGGATGAGCCCCTGGGTCACAAACAGACGCGGAGTTTGCCAGAACATGCCCGTCTGGATGTCTTCGCTGAGATCGTTGCGCTCGATCTGCATCGGGGCGGCTCGGGCGACGTCGCTCTCCCCCCACATCCCCTGGGTGGGCGGATTGATGCGCAGATAGGCCCACGGTGGGCGGTCGGTCCACTCCTCATCTTTGAGCGCCTTCTCGACCCCCCGGCAGGCGATGACGTGCCGGCCCGGGTCGTCTTCGCTCCCGTGGTACCAGCCTTCGTAGACCTCCAGGACGTCACGGTTCCGAACCCCACCGGCCGACTCGGCGACCATGATGTCGTCCTTGAGCTTGGGATACTGTCGGGCCAGCCAGTGGCGGGGGAGCCGGCGGCGAATGATGACCTCGGGAGGCTCAACCTTGCCGGTGCAGCCCGAATCGTCGACGAATAAATCGCAGGGGTGGCCGCGCTCGAGCGAGGGGCCGTCGTCCCCATCTACCACCACCGCGTAGCCGATCCCAGCAATCGAGGAGTCGCGCGAGGCACGGTGCTGTAGCTGGGGGTAGCCGTGCTTCTGGTGGGCGGCGTCAGCATACCAGCCCCAGTAGCGGGCCTGCTCGCGGGCGTGCCAGGAGGCCGACCGAAGGGTGATGACGACACGCACCGGCTCCTGATTGAGCTCGGCGGCCTTGGCGTCCACGGCCTCGGCGGTAGTGTTGCGCTGGGTGCGGTGTAGCGGGATGGTCTCGTGCGCGAGCCCGTAGGCGTCCCCATACATGCAGTAATACTCGACGGAGCGCGCAAACCGGTCCGAGAACATGGTCTCGATCTCATCAGCCCGGTCCACCAGCATGATGGCGACCTTTTTGGGGAGCGCCACGTCGTGCTGAAACCACATTGGGATCAGATCGGCGGCCATCGGCTAGCCCTTCTCTTTCACGATGGGGACCTGGCCAGAGTGCCGGTAGGCGGCGAGCCGGCGTCTCTCGTCGGACTCTTCCCGCAGTCTCTCCCGCTGTTCGCGCAACATGCCGCTCTCGGAGGCTGAACGGATCGGGATGGGGACGGCCCCGGCGGCGGGCGGGGGAACGAAGACTGCCTCCAGCATGTCCTGCCCCTCTGAGAATTTGATAGAGGACAGCCCCATCTTTTGGGCCATCACCAGGATGGTCTTGACGGTGCGGGGACTCATTCGATGCACCCGTCCAGGCCCTCGATGATGCCGGCCCGCCCGAACGAGTCGCCCTGCACGACGGCTACGATCCCGAACTCCTGGATGAGCGCGTGGAGCTGGCCCTCGACCGGAGCGCGCATGCAGTGGGCCGGTTGGACCACCACACAGTCTCCTACCACGACCGAGACGGGTCGAAGCACCCCGGTAGCGTCCCGGACGCCCGGACCTACGGCAACAACCTCCCAGGCAGCTAGGCGGGGCGAGTTGTTGGTCTCGGGGACGATGATCCCGCCAGGAGTGATCCCTCGAGGGCGCTCTTTGAGGAGGATCCAGTCTCGAACGGGCCGGATGTCGAGTTTCGGGTTGATGGGGACGACGTTTGACTCTCCGAGGACGCGCTGGGGCATGTAGACAGCGTTAACATGCTTGCTTAGGTCGTGGCAAGTCGCCTTGGGGTCGTTTCAGCGTTTTCCCTTCCATCCTCCGAACCGAAAAGTCCGGCTCGTGCCCTCTCCGCGCCCCTTTCTGGCCTTCCGGGCCTCCAGGGCGATGCGTCGTGTGTAGCGGACCTTCTCGGAAGCCTCCGGCGCCTTGACGGGCGCTAGGATGCCGGACTGCTGCCAGCAACAGAGGGCCAGGGAGGCTACCAGATCGCCATGAGCCCCGTCCTCCCGGGGGTAGACGACCCGCAGGCCCGTCGACGTAGGGACGAGCTGCACGCTGTCTATCTGCGCACACAGGCGCGCGCGAAGCCCGCCCTCGGGGCAGTAGACCGAGACCAGGCCTTGCTGCATGAGGGCCCGGAGCCTGGTGATGGGGTCGGCGGGCACCATGGGGGCGTCGAGCAGGATGAGCCCGGCCTTGTTGATGGGCTCCCGCAACGACTCGCGGTAATGCTGGTCGGCCATGACGGCGCAAGCGGAGTGCAGCTTGAGCTGGGCGGCGATCTCGGCGCAGATGACCGAAGGGACGAGGGGATGGCCCTCGGCGGGCCGCCATTCCTTGACGAGGCGAACGTAGTAGTGGGAGAGCCGGCGATTGGCAGCGATGAGCGTCGAGCTGTCTTGGCGGAGCCCCAAGTCCGCTCCAGCTACTATCTGGTCCCCGAGCTCGTCTTCCGGGGGGCGCTCGAGCCACTTGAGCTGCCGGGAGTCGAGCATCCCGACCATAACCCTGGGCATCGGGATCGCCGCATACTCGCGGCGCCACTTGAGATCGTCGGGCTCCTCCAGGTGGGTGGACTCCTCTGTGAAGATGTCGGGGTTCGCCACCCAAGTGGGCGCCTGCCCCACAACCTGGACCGAGTTGGTCCCCTGGGCGGCTGCCGAATAATGCTCCCCCATCTCGGCCCACGGAGAAGAGATCCACCACTCCCGAGCCCCGTAGCGCCGCATCGAAGAGAGCGAGGGCCTCGCCGAAGCGATGACCTCATTGGCCGGGTTGGCTCCTCCGGCCTTGTCGCGCCATTTGGCCATCTCGTCGAAGACGCACCCGATCCACGTGTCGCCCAAGACCGCGATGGCGTTGCAGGCGTAAACCGCGATGTCGATGGGGCGGTCCAAGAGGGTAACGACGTCCGCCGTAGGCTGAAACGGGATCTCCAGGGCCTCCAGGTACTGGGCGCAAGTCTTGAGCCGGCGGCGAGCCTGGGGCAGCGAAGCGGAGATGATGGCAAAGATCCCCCGGTCTCCGTACGGGATGGGCCAGTCTCTCCCGGTACTCTCCGCCGCCGCGATCCTGCATGCGGTCGTGCTCTTGCCTCCCCGTCTCCCGACCTCGCCGACGAATCGCTGACACTCCGATCCATAAACGGCTTCGATACAGCCTCCCCAGAATGGGGTAATTCTGGGAGCCCCATGCCCGAGCAGGATCCGCTCTTGGTCGCGGATGACCTCCAGCATGCTGCGCTGGGAAGCTACCAGATGGTGGGCGAGCTGTAGGGCGGCGGATAGGTCGGTCATTAGGTCTTGGCGTAGTGGGCCAGCACGCCCCGGACCGTCGCGCCGAAAATGGCGTCCTTGGCCTTCTGCTCCTCGGGCAGGAAGTCGTAGGGCACCATACATGGGTGGGTCTTCTCGTTGACGTCCTTCACCATACCGTGAATCCAACCTGCAGCCTCCTTTTCGTCGTACCAGCTCTTGTGGCTGGCCTCTGGGCTGATGGTTGGGTCGGCGACGATGGCCCTGACACCATTCACCGCGCTATCACGCTGCCATTGAGGGGCTTGGTCCCATGGTAGCTGGGTGTTGTCTCCGATGGCCTGACAGTAGATGCGGTTGAGGTCATGGGCGGCTTGGGCTGCTTTCTCGATGGACATAGTTCGTCTCCTGAGTGTGTGGGAATTTCTGGAGGATTTTGAGGGGGCGGGGGAGAGCAAAAGGGGAGGGGGGTCGCCGGCACAAAAGGGGGATCGCTTTGCGGTCATTTCGACCCTGGCAGCGCCCTGCCCATGGGTCTAGCCGACCTCATTCCGTCTCGCCCGAGGTCATCTCGACCACCAGCGCTTCGTCCGCTCTCCGGGCTCGGAGAGACTCGAGCGCAGCCACCAGCATCCTTTCCTGTTCCTCGGTCGACTGCGCGAGCGCCGGCCCCTGGCTGTGCGAGATTTGCAAGGTCCCGTGCTTCTCGGAGCGGCCATAGGTGCGATCCAGCACCTCCTGACAGGCCGCAAGCTGGATGCGTGGGTGCTCCCCGTCTCGCAGCAGCGCCCCGAGCACCTCGACCGCCTCAGGGGCAAGCGCACGGATCGCATCGAGGGCTTCCCCCTGCTCCTCAGTCAGGCTCCCGGGCCCAAACCGGACCTTCCGTATCCCTCTAGAGTGCCTGGACCGTGCAGTGAGCGAGCTGGCCACTGTCTGGACGGTACCACGGGGACGAGCGGCCCCGCAACTTAGTCCACTTAGTCCGCAGGGGCGCGCGCTACCCTTGATAGTGCTGTCTTCTCGCTCCTCCCTCCCTCTCCCTACATCCACCTACTAGCCCGAACCCACTATCAGACCTAATCACAACGCTGATAGCCCATCCCAACCACAATCAATGTGTTAAGTCAGCTATACACTTGGTGTAGGTGCGCATACTACAGGCCAAAAGTGTTAAGTCGGCTACGCACTAGCGCTTACAACCATGCGTAGCTCCAAAGGTTCTAGATTTGCCTCTTGACAAGCCCCGACGTGCCCTCCCCTACTACCCCTCTGAGCCCATCAGCACAGCACTAGCGGTAGCGCAGAGCGAAGGGCGGCAGCCCGAAGCCGCCGGACCAGACACAAAAGCACAATCGTCCTTCGTCCTCCCCCGTCCCTTCGGTCCTCCTCGCTCGCACCAGCTCGCGCCGTCCTCCCTCTCTGAAGTCCCAAAAAGAAAAGGGCCCGGACCTGGGAGGCGCGGACCCTAGTAGGTGGGCGAGATCGGGCTACATGCGCATCGGCATGATGACCACATCGGCGTTCAGATCGCGGGACTCGACTCTGAACAGGATGGGAGCCAGCTCGCCCGAGCAACCGACGAGCTTTACTCCTGAGTGCCAGCTGCTTGTGGCCTTTCCGACGAGTGCCACCCGTGTGAGGTAGTCAGCGTTCACTGCTACGCCGTTGTCCAGCTCGCCAGAAATTCCCGGTTGCGGGATGCAAGCGAGGTAGGGCGGAAAGTCCAGGACGTCCGGATCCAGTGTGACCTCGACCGAGCCTAGACAGACTGCGCCATCCCTCGCCCGCATGACGACGCAAGTGCGCCCCGACGAGGCGATGCAGCTTGTGACCTCGAGTAGGTGAGCGTCCTTGCGAAGTAGGGCGTAGGCTTGTTTCAGGCCGGCGAGCGGAACCGCATAGGCCGCTTCGGACGGGCAGGGCGGCATGCCGTTACATCGAATCAGCGTATGGCCATCGGTTGCGATGACAGCTCCTGCTGAGCCGTCAAACAGCACGCAATTGAGGTGTTCTCGGGTCCCATCGGTCGAGGCAAACGCCATCACGGCTTTGAGCTCAGCTTTGGTCAGTGTGAAGGTACCTGTTTCGAGTTTCATCGGTTGCTCCTTTTGGATGAGCTGTAGCGCTCGCAATGCCCGCCAAGCTGCCCTGGTAGGCATTACGTGGGCGACACCTAGTCCAACATGCTGGCCAGGATGCTCGCACCCAGCTGGCTGCTATCCACACCCATCGCGCTGGCATCGGAGAACGGGACAGACTGGATCGACCCGTCCGCCATGACGATCTCAATCAGACTCTGGATCTCTGCGACCCGTTGACCTCGGCTGCCAAACAACATCGAATCGAGCGCCTCTCCGCCCCGGATGGGCCTTGGGCTCCCGTCCGCTCTGCGATCAACGATGAATGTCGCGGCGTTCCAAAGGGTCGCGACCGTTGCCCCTTCATCGTTGCACGGCAGAGCCATTGCCGCGGTCGCATCGTTCCTGCGGTTCTGGGCGATCGTTTTCTGGCGGAGCGGTGCATCGTCCGGGGCTGCTGGAAACAGCTTGTCAAAGATTGCGCCAGCATCGTCCCGGTGCAGGCTCGTACCGAGGGCAGCCTCGTAGGTGTCTTTGACCTTTGAGCCCGAAGCGATCGCCTGCCCGATTGCGTCGCCCAGCAGGATCACTTTTTGCTCCAAGCTGGCCGTATGGCGCAGTCTGGCCCAGTCATTCCCGCTCATTCGCTCCGCAGCTGCGAGCGTGTTCGCGCAGACTACGCGCACAGTTGAAAACCCACAGTCGAGCCTCAGACTCCCATCGTAGGCGTCCGAGACAACCAGGTTCGTGCGCAGACCGTTGCTCGACCCCACGTCGAATGTCATCACGACCCGCGCCCCTTCGCGCAAGCTCATCACTCCCGTCGGCTGCGCACCAGCGTCGCACGCTGCGCGGATCAAATCCCTGGTTTCCCCCGCTTGCGTTGCCCTGTAGCGGGAGCCCACGGCCCCGACGATGCGCGGATCATGCGTCTCGTAAAGAGCCTTCGTGCCCCATACGGGAGCAAGCAGACCCGTCGAATCAAACAGCTCCACCTTCTGTAGCTCCACGGGAAGCGCTCCCGAGCGGTCGCCGTGACGGATCATGTCCTCCGCCGTTGCCATCGTTCCGATTTCCTCTAGTTCGTGCCAACTACTCGCGTTCAGTACGCCCCTGTCCCATTGATGTGCCATGCTCGTTGCTCCTTTGTGTTGGCGACCGCGGGCCCGTACCAAGGGCCCTGCGCAGGTAGCGCGGTCTTCTCCTACGCCCTCAGGCCCCAGGCTTGCGCTCTTGGGCGGTGTCGGTGTAGTCGCTGACCACATCGTAGATCGCTTCACTCAGCGTGTCACCGCCGTCTGTAAAGCTGCATACGACTGGACGCCCTAGCGCCTCACTGGCGGCGATACTCACCTCGGCGTCACCCGGGTAGTCAGCGTTGCCCCAGTCTACCTCATCCTCGCCGTCGTCGTTTATGATCGTCGGTGCGCAACAGTCGTCGAGCACTACGCTCAACCGCTCGTCGCCGGGCTCGTCGTTGAGTACGTGCAAGGTCCAGGTGTCGCGTCGGATGGTGTCGGTCGTCTTCATGCTCGTGGTCTCCTCTTGTCAGGTGGGGTGGTGTCAGCGAGCAGCGCAGCACTTGGCGCACCCGCACACTAGGCTCGTCGGGTGTGGCTGGCGCTGCTGCCATGCCACGGCAGCCCAGCAGGCGCGCGACTTGGCCATGATCTCGCTTGCGCCGGCCGCGACTGCGGCGGTGTAGGTGGTCTCGTAGATGGTCTCGTAGGTGTCGGTCGTCTTCATGCTCGTGGTCTCCTCTTGTCAGGTGGGGGCGACGTAGGCTAGTCGCGGTACCGCTCCTCGCGGCGGCGCTCTACAGCGGCCCGCAGGTCGTCCGTCCACGCTGCGGCGACGGCAGCTTCAGCGGCGTCGATGTGCTCGGAGGACACGACACCGCGGCAGGGCTCGCCGCTGTCGGTCATCTCGGCGTCGAGCGTCTCCTCGAGGTCGCTGAGCGCCGCAGTGATAGCTGCGTCATCCACGAGCCCTGCATCCTCGGCCACGCGGGCCTGGTGCACGAGCTGGCCACGCGGGCAGTCTGTCGACTCGTAGTTGCAATTTGCGATGGTCGGATAGATGGTCATGTTCATGTCTCCTACGCCCTCGAGCCCCAGGCCCGGTGAGGGGCTCTGGGGCTGGGGCGGGGTGGTGGGGTCACTCGGTGAGCGAGTCGATTTCGTCGACAAGCCACCGTGCTGATTCAGCCCGCTCACGGTCCTCAATCGCATCGAAAGCCTCGGCAGCTGCATCGGCAGACTCGAAAGCATCGGAGAACCGGCCAGCCGCTAGGTGAGCAGCACACGACACCGCATCTAGGTCGCCGGTCTTGGCCAAGTCGCGTGCCTCGTTCAGCGCGTGGCGGAGGCGCTCTTCGCGGTCGACCCCTGCGGCAAGGGTTCCGGGCTCCAAGTTATTGGTCGTCATTATCTTGGTCTCCTCTTGTCAGGTTCCGAGCTCACGGGCGAGCTCCACGATTGCGCGTTGCACTGCCGAGAGCTGAGCATCCGCGATCATGCGGTCCGTTCCCGTCAGCTTGCGAGCCTCGCTCATCTTGCACAGCGCTAGGCAATGCAGATCGGCGAGTAGCTCCTCACGACTCGCCCGGGTCATGCTGCTACCCCGTAGCGGTCGGTCTCGTCGCCGATCCATTCGCAATGGTGGGTGTAGCCGTAAGGCTTGGGCGCGGGCGCCTTGTCAGCTGCGGTCGCTGTCATGTAGGCAATCGTGTCGAGGTCTGCCTGGATCATGTCTGAGAGGGGTCGGCTAGTAATATCGAGTTTCATGGTGGTTGCTCCTACCTGGGAGCAATGCATCGAACATGCCAACAGTCGCGGACACAATTTCGCGCCTTTGGATACTGCGAAAACTGCACATTGCGACAATCGCTCCACAGCGTAACACCGAAAGTCAACCATTACGGTGGGTTGGCTTGCGACAATGGCTCCGCACCCTGCGACAATGGCTCCGCACCCCTAGTGCGTCACTGAGCTCGGCTACAGGTAGGCGCAGCAGCCAAGAGGCGCTCGCAATACCGTAGAGCTCGGCGAGGGACTCCACACCAGCTCGGACTACCGGATCTAGGGCTATCAGGGCGAGCAATGCCGCGTCCCTATCCGCTGTTATCATGCGGCTATCTGTAGGCATGAATCGTGCCATTAGGCATTGCGCCTCCGCTTTCCGTGGCTATGGTGGTACCAGGGCCAGTCGGGCTCGGTTGCTCCTGCCTGGCTGGCCCTGTTTTATGAAGGAACGGGCGCCCGTGTAGCACGTTCCGTGCCGAGGTCATTCCTACCCTGTGAACGCCCGGATACAGGTCATTCTGACCTCGAGCTCGAGACCACCGAGCTGGGCCAGATCGATTCCGGGTTCGCGGCTCGAGCTCCCCAAAACCTAGGTCGTATTAGTGGGGCTTTTGGGGCGCGGCGCGAAATTCTCTCGTCGGATTAGTGGTAGGATCTACGGAACATGCCGCCAGGTCACGCGGTTGCAGGCGTACCTTACCGTGGTGGCTCCGTAACCGAAACGCCTTGCCAGCGAGCAGTGCGACTCGTCCGCCTTGCTCTTGTTCAGAGCCAGTATCTCGGCCACTGCCTCGCAGATTGCTGCCATGTCGGGCTTGTCGTCAGTCATCGTCTTCATCTGCATCCTCCCACCACGGCCCATCGAACAGGTAGAAGCTCATCACCAGCTCGACGATCTCATCCTGGCAAGTGTCAATGGCCACTTCTAGGATATCGTCGAGCATCATAAGCGCGTCCGCTCGCCCGTTGTCCGCATTGTCGAGTCGCTTTCGCATGGCCCACAGATCGGCCAGGTGCCTCTGCTTGACGTCCTTTGGAGTGCGTGGCGCCTTGTCCCGCCATACCTTGGCGAAGCGTCTCAACCTCTTGAGCTCCTGCTCGGTGGTCTCGTCAGTCATTGGGTTATCCCTTCCCGCTCCCTGCAAACCGCCGAGCCATCTTCATGGCCTGTTGATCCTTGCACGCCACCACCGCCCCTAATGCATCGGCGGCGTGGTCGACCTTGCCCTTGTTCAGGCCCTCGAAGATGCGGAGCCCCATCATGTGCTCGAGTGCTAGCTGCACGTCGGCCTTGCTGGCATTGGCGAGCCCGCACACCGCCTTCTTGATAGCCTGGGGACTGGCGTGGCAGATAGGCGCACCGTCCAGCTCGTTGGCCAGCGCGCAGATGACGCCCCATGCGTAGCCCAGTTGGGCGACTGGCTTGGGCATGATCGTGGAACCCTTCCCTCCCTTGCCGGGAACCCGTGGGTAGCTCATGGCCTCCGCGCAGATGACCTGGGGTTTGATGTGGTGGTTGGCAATCGCGGTGATAAGCTCCCCGTGTAGGCGGCGCCCCCTGCGGGCCAGGTCCTCGCTGGCGGTCACCCCCGCCTTGGTGGTCTCGGAGGCCGTCTCGATGCAGCCCGCCTCCAGGACGCGCCACTTGTCGCCGAGCTCTACCAGGACCCACCCGAACTTTGCGAGCCCGGGGTCTACACCTAGCACTACGATTCGGTCGTTCATCTCGCCCTTTCCTTCCACGCCTGAACCTCGGCCTCCCGAAGCTCCAGCCCAATGTCCTCGAACCTCGTCTCCGCCACGTCCAGCAGCCGGGCGATCACCCACCAGGCGGGCCGCTCGCACTGATCCACCAGGCCAGCGATGCGCTTGCTGCTCTCGGTGGTGATGCGCAGGGACGCCCAGTCTTTAGCCCCCATCTTCCTCATTCTCCCACCCGGCAAACCGCATCCCGTTCCTACTCCCCCAGATATGCGGCGGGCTGTGCCCCTTGACTCGGACGCACTTGACCACCATGCCCAGGCGCGCGGGCCGCACAGCGGGGCACTCGCACATGGTAGCCAAGATCGCGGCGGAGAACTTGGAGTCGGCCTCCTCGAAGCGGCGGCGCAGGGCTTCCGTGTCGGCGTATTGGGCCTTGTAGAGGGCAGCTAACCCTAGGATGTCGCGCTCGACCACAGCTGGGCACGTCATCGACTCTGAGATCAACCCACCGCAGCATCCAACCTCGAAGTCCCCACACTCCTTGGTGAGCCCGCAGTCGACTCCCTCGTTCCCCTTGAACTTCGGCAGCTCCCCTGCCGTCCCGTCCGGCACCTTGCCGTCGTAGGTGATGACAGCATCCATGTTCAGGGCTGTTACTACGAACTCGCCCAGGCCCGGGTCGTCGCCCTTAGGCATCGTCGTCCTCCCCAATGGATACCTGCCGAGGGTCGGATTTCGGGGCCCTGACCTTGCGCTGTCTGGCGGAGAACAGGTATCCAGCCTTAACCAGCGTGTTGGCCCACTGTGATTGCTTCTGGAGCTTCGACAGGCATTCTAGGCAGTCGATGATCTCGCCGGAGCGGGCCACGGACGGGTGCTGGGCGATCGTTTCGCAGAGGGCACCACTTAGAAATCCTGTATACGGCGCGTGCATAAGATGTCTACTCACCTTTACCT
>Ga0180009_10001182_pt1 | contig 32562 bp, 31 predicted proteins | sample OS_PC_MetaG_FD_123537 | JGI IMG/M metagenome (GOLD analysis project Ga0180009, IMG submission 123537) | Groundwater microbial communities from the Aspo Hard Rock Laboratory (HRL) deep subsurface site, Sweden - OS_PC_MetaG | ecosystem: Environmental > Aquatic > Deep subsurface > Groundwater...
AACAGTATTCAAATTTGAAGATATCAAATTCTTTGAAGAGAAGAACACAGTTAGAGGATTCTTTTTAGGATACTATTACTTTGATCTCTCGGAAGATGATCTTGAAAGACTTGGAAAATGGAAAGTCAAGGATAAAGCCCTAATCATTCAAGGTAACGAAGAATTTGTGAAGAAGAAATTTAATTCAATGCTTGATAGGAAGCTGCATGAATTGAAAAGTCTGCAGGGAAAAGACACAATTTATGTTTATGAAGGATTCCTGCCTCTGATTGGATGTTTGTATTTTGGAATTATGGACAGAAATACGAATGTTGTGGAAGTCAGACCCCTGACTGGATGCAATCTAAACTGCATTTTCTGCTCCGTTGATCTAAATCAAAGACAAAGAGACTTTGTTGTTAATGCAGATTATCTTGCAGATGAATTCTCAAAGGTTGCAGAGCAAAAGTTTTTAGCTGGTGTAGAAGTTGAGGCCCACATAAACGCCCAGGGCGAACCACTTATGTATTCAAAACTCCCTTATCTCATACAAAAAATTTCCGATTCAGGATATGCGTCATTAATTAGTATTGATACCAATGGGACCCTGCTCACAGAAAAGCTTGTTGATGAACTTGTCAAGGCAGGACTAACAAGATTCAATATTTCTCTTAATTCTCTTTGTTCTGAAATGGGGACAATGATTGCTGGAAAAGAATACCCTTCAGAACACGTTATCAAAATGTGCAAGTACATTGCAAAGAAAGCAGACATTCTCATTGCTCCAGTTTGGATGCAAGGGATAAATGACCATGAAATTGAGGATATGATCAAATTTTCTCTCGAACTTAAAAAAATAAGACCTCAACAGGAGGTTCCAATGATTGGAATACAGAATTTTTTAGAGTATGAATATGGAAAACAGCCAGCAAAGCAGATAAGTTTCGAAGAATTCTACAAGAAATTGAGACCATTCGAAAAGAAATACAATTTAAAACTTGTTTTTGATAAAGATGATTTTAATATCAAAAAATGCATAACTCTCAAGAAGCCGTTCAGAAAAAATCAGAAGATCGAATGTGGGATTGTATGTGATGGGAAATTTCCTGGAGAAAAACTTGCATTCTCCAATGATAGAATAATCTCACTTCCAGACTGTGATGCGAAGATAGGAAAGAAAGTGAAAGTTACATTAACTAGGGAGAAATATAATGTTTTCTATGGTGCGATTAATTAGAAGAATTATTTCAGCTTGTAAACTCTTGGAGGACTATCAATATTCTTCAATGGCCTGTTTCCAAGATTCTCAAAGTTTACATTTATTTTTCCCCTGACTTGACTGTAAACGTCCTCTGAAATGTAAATCTTGCCCGGCTCGCATATTGATTCTATTCTGCTTGCGATGTTGACTCCATCTCCAAAAATATCTCCACCTTTGTGAATAACATCTCCGAGATGTATTCCAATTCTTATCATAATATCCTCTTTCTTCAAAAGATTTTGTATTTCCATTGCGGCCTTCACTGCCTGGACTGCAGAATTGAAATCCCCCATAATCGCATCCCCTATGGTTTTTACAACCCTTCCATCATGTTCTTTGACTATCTGCTTCATTGCCTTTTCATATCTCCAAAATTTTTTGAGCGTTGCCTCTTCATTTTTTCCCATTTCCTTACTAAATCCTTTCATGTCTGTGAACATTATAGCGGAAAGTTTTCTCTTTCCCTCTTCCTCAACTTCCTTTTTCTCCCCTTCCTTAAAGAAAAGATACATTATCAGTTTGTAAAATCCAAATACAATAAGAATGAATACTGCTAATGCAATTATGATCACAAAAGTTATTCCTATAAATTCTCCAACATGGTCTGCGGTGCTTCCAACAATTTGCGATGAATTATTCATAGATTATCAAAGATGGGCTAGTTAAAAAAGTTAATTAAACCATTAAATAAGAACAGTTTCGGGTTTTGCAAAAATACTTCCATCATAAACTACTTTTGCTATTTCGATCAATTGGTCATTGCAGAATACTGCAACTTTTTCACCCAACTCAAAATCTTCAGGTTTTTTCCTTAGCTGTTCTAAAAATATTGGGCTCCCATTCTTCAATTTGCCCAATGCCTCTTTCTTTACTTCAACATATTTTATATTTTGTTTGATTACTTTCTCCATAGGAATTAAACATTTCAAAAGTTTTGAAGGGATTTTTGATTTCATATCATATTCGTACGCCTCAGATAAATCGTTGAGAGTTATGGAATCTTTCTCCTCAAACAATCCTGCCCTTGTCCTTCTCAATTCAGTCATATGTGCTCCAATTTTCAAATGCTCACCCAAATTATGGCAAAGCTTTCTTATGTAAGTTCCCGCTTCACATTTCACATAAAATAAAAAGTCCCTACCTTCATGTTCTAAAATTTTGAATTCGTAAATCTCTCTTTCCCTTTCTTGTCTCTTAACTCTTGATTTTACTGGGGGTAATTGAGTTATTGTTCCTAAAAACTTTTCTTGTATTGCCTTTTCAACAGTTTTCAAATCCACCTCTTCATGAAAATGCATTGTTCCAACATACTCCTTCCCAGAAACCAAGTACTGAAGAAGCTTTGTGGCTTTCCCAACAGCGATGGGCAGAACTCCTGTAACCATTGGATCCAAAGTTCCAAAATGTCCCGCCTTGTCAACATGAAGAATCTTCATAACCCATTCATCCACACTATGGGATGTTGGCTCCTCTGGCTTGTCTATATTTATGAAACAGCCATTCAGCAAATTTTTGATGTCCATAATTCTTCGAGAAAAAGAAGATTAATAAGCCTTTTCTTATTGATAATTTAATGAACAAAAACATCCCAAGGGTAGAATTCAAGGTGGCAAAACTGAATGAAATCTTTCCAGCAATACACAAATTCTTGAATCCAGAACAAAGTAACTGGATCTGGGATTGGAGCGATAGAATTTACAAAGAATATCCCTGGATTAAAAATAAACTTCAAAATGTTAAAGACCGGAGAATTAGAAAAGATATGGAATACAGTTTTTTTAAAAACATAATCGAAAATGATAAAAATGGATTTGAGAATAGGAGCAAACTTTTTCAGAAGAAATGGAATCGGGTCAATGATTCCATTATGAATGCATTATCGGATGTTTTAGAGATTAAATGGTCTAAAACGGACAAGAAGTTTGTTGCCCGAGTTTCTTTGAATCCTATCTGTCCAAGGGACATACACAAAAGAAATTTTGATATTTTTTATAAGAAAGGTACCCATGAGATGATCGGAACTTCGATCCATGAAATACATCATTTTATTTATTTTGAAAAATGGAAAGAAGTCTTCCCAGGGGCAAATGAAAAAGAATTTGACTATCCCCATTTGGTGTGGAAACTAAGCGAGATGGTGCCCAAAATAATCCTAAATGACCAAAGAGTCCAAAAGGCGTTCAAATACCAATTTGGTTCATACAAAATATATGAAGAAGCAAAAATAGATGGCAAGCCACTTTTATCATATCTTCAAGATTTCTATGACAATAGAAAAGACTTTTCGGATTTTTTGAGAAAGTCCTGGAAGTTTGTTAATAAACGCCGAAGAGAAATTAATAAACTTTAGAAATCTATTTCTCAAGCGTCTGCCTTACTGGATGTTTAGATTGTGCTTTATTGTGAGGATGGTCTTTCCTGGGTTCAGCGTGTGAATGTTCTTTGTGAGCATGTGATTCATGTTCTAACATTTTTTCTTCTTTCTTGTATTTCTCTGCACTAACTTCAGCATCCTTGGCCTTCTCTTCCCTTATCTTTTCATCTAAATTCTTTGTGGCCTCTTGAACCTGTTTTTCAGTTTCTGCCTTTGCTTTCTCTTCAGCTTCCTTTCTCTTTGTTTCTTCTGCTTTTTTCTTGTCAGTTATGACTGTTTTTCTTTTGCTTTCCTTTTCTTCAAATTTCTTTGCCTTTTCAGAAAGTTCGAAAAGTTCAACATGAACTATGTTTTTGTCATCTTTGACTGCCTTGATCTTAATTTTTCCAGGAGGGCTCTTTATTCCTCTTCCCCAAACATTCTCATTGACCCATCTGCTAAGCTTGACATTATTCATGTCTGTCTTCATGTGCTTTGCTATGAATTCCTTGACTGCCTTGATTCCCTTCTTTGCTCTTTTGTATTTAGGGACCTTAAGCCATTCTTTTCTCAAGGGAATTACATACTGTCTTTCTAATACCATTTCTTTATTCTCCTTGGAAGCACTTTCAACTTGGTTCTTTTCCAGCTTCTCTTGACTGCAGTTATTCTGGAAGGATGAATCCTCTTTCCTTTCCCGTATCTCTTCAAGGTTGTCCAGAATGGAGCCCATTTTGTGTGTCTTCCATGCTTTCCCAACTTCAACTTCTTTGATAATGACTTATATCGTGCCATGCTAATTTGCTCCTTTGTGAACTTGAACTGCAACCTCATCCAAGAATAGCTTTCCTTTCTTTGTGAGTCTTCTTCCGGCCTTCTTATCTTTGAATTTTTCCACAAGTCCGGCCTTTTCTGCCTGTTGAAGAATTACTCTTATAATTTTTCCAGATGCTCTGAAGAATATTGATGGCTTTACTCCCCTATCCATCTTTCCGCCATATCTTGTTCTAAGTTTTGAAACACCTACTAATCCTTGAGTATAAAGTTGATGAAGGATGCTTGCGGCCCTTGATTGCCACCAATCCAATTCCATTGGGGGCCTTACTTTTCCTGCTCCAGTCTTAACAAATTTAGCCCATTCGGGCATTTGCAGTTCAGGAATCTGTTTTAATTTTTCTTTTAAAACAGAGTTAAACTTGCCAGATTCTATATCATATGGTGTTATTGAGTATTCTGCCATTTTTGTGTTTGAATTTCTTGTTTTCTAAGCGTTTTCAATAAGCCTCACCTTGCGGTGATAGATAAGTTCTGGTGCGTGGATGCAAAGCATCTCTTGCAAGGGAACCCTCAAGCTTAATTTATGTGAATAAAGGAGGTTTATAAATCTTACTTTGGATAAACTTTTGCGAAATCCCTAGATAAGCCATACCCATTTTTATATATAAAACGCAAAAGTTTAGTTTGGGTCATTTCCTTTCTGCTTAAAACTTCATAGAAGTTTTGGCAGCGCCAGAAACCCTGGTTTCTCCACGCTTTCTGAATCTTCTCAAAGTAGCCTTGAATCCGATTGTTGTGAAGTCATATCTTTGTTCTTTATCCTCAAGCTTCTTACACATTTCCTCAGCCATCTGCTTGATTTCTGCCTTATCCCTTGTTGAACTCTTCAGAAATGATACTTTGACTATTCTATGGGTCTTGAATGCATTCCTTAGAGCCTGCATGAATTGATCAGTCAATCCAGACTTCCCCATTTGAAAGCTTGCGAATGCGGCCATGCTAGAAAATTCTCCTTTCCATACCGAATTTTCGGCATGACAAAAATCTTTGATTTTTTATCATTATAATTCATACTCCCTTACTTTATTAAAATATTCCAATAAAAGGCCTGCGAACATCACAAGGTCCATATTCTTTACTTCCTTTGGGCTAACCCATCTATATTCAGAATGTTCATCTGAAAGTTTGACGTTGGTCACGCGGGATTCCACAAGATAAACATGGCAGGTGCTATCATATTTTTCATTTTCCATATGCAGAAGGGGAAGTTCCTTGACAATTTTACATTCCAATCCAGTTTCTTCTTTAATCTCTCTTAACAGCGCTTTTTCTGGATCTTCTGTTTCTTTTATCTTTCCACCAGGGCACTCCCATTTTCCACTATTCTCTGGAACCATATCCTTTAATTTTTTGAGAAGAAGATATTTTCCCCCACATCTCACAAGACCTTTTGTCAAATATATTTTTAGAACCATTCTATATTAATATTATCTGAAGGAAGGGCTGATAAAGCTTCCTCTTTTTTGATGTTGAGCTTTTCTGCTATTTCCATTGCAACCTCTTCTTTCTTTTTCTTTCCAGGAACAATGAATGCAATGTCTGTCTTAAATGGAACACATCTAATCTTTTCATTCTGAAAAGTCAAGTAAAGCTTGAGATCAACCCTAAAATGATTTAATCTTCCTTCTACTCCGAAAGTTCCAGTATTCATGCCCTTTGTCTTGTAAACTTGTGATCCTGAAAATGAATGCACATCAACACTCTTCTTTTTGTTTTTCCATGCCTTACTCAAACAAGCACAGAATATTGCCATCTCTTTCAAATCCTTTTCAGTTGGATTGTCATCCATGATTACACAGAAAGGACTTCCAGGCTGTTCAGTATGCATGACAACAGAATTATTAGAAGCACGTTTTATTACATCTTCATTTTGCTCAGAGGATTTCCCTCCAATGACCAATGCTCCTGAAGAAGTGTAGAACCATCTGAATTTTTGATAATCAATTTCTTTCATTTTCTTTTTTCTAATTTCTGCCCATCCGGATTATCAAGAACATTAAATCCTTTTTTCTTTATCTCATCCCTTATCTCATCTGATTTCTTCCAATTCTTTGTTTCTCTTGCTTTTTCTCTTTCATCAAGGAGCTTCTGAATATCCTTACTAATGGGAATTTTCTCTTCTTTCAAATCTTTGAGATTTAATCCAAGAACTTTGTCAAAATCCAAAGCAAGATGATATTTTTCACAGTCTTTCAATTCTTTCTCTTTCAAAACCCCATTAAGGAATGCAATTGCTCCAGGCATATTGAAATCATCATTTATTATTTCTAAAAATTTCCTCTTTTGTTCTTCAACATTGTTTTCATGGAACTTTTCTTTGTCTTTCTTCAGCTCGATTATCTTTCTCTTCAAGTTTTCATAGGCATTCTTTGCAGAATCAAGATTCTCGTATGTGAAGTCCAACTGTGTTCTGTAACTGGCCGTCAAACAGAAATATCTGAAAGCCATAGGATCATACCCTTTTTTCTCGAGATCGGAAAGCAATGCAAGCTCTCCTTTGCTCTTTGCCATCTTCTCTCCTTTGAAGAGGAGCCACTGGTTATGCAGCCAGTAATTCACGAATTTTTTTCCTGTTGCAGCCTCAGACTGGGCTATCTCATTTGTGTGATGTATCTGTATATGCTCTTGCCCACCTATATGTATGTCAAAATTCTCCCCAAGATATTTCATAGACATGGCAGAGCATTCAATATGCCATCCAGGGAATCCTCTGAAATTGACCCTGACTTTTTTATCAGATTTTTTGCTTCCTTTTACTTCTTCTAAGATTTTGACATTGGGGCTATTTTCAGAGATCTTTTTTAATTTCTCATATTCTCTTTCAGGCATTGTTATCTCATCTATGAAATCCCATTGCATTATATGATTTGGCTGGTTTGTTATCCAAAGTGCAAAATCTGAAGGGTTCTTTCTTTCAGGATCTATTTCAACTCTCGCTCCTGCTTTGAGCTCTCCAAACTTCAATCCTGCCAATACTCCGTAATCCTTTGATTTTGACGTGTCGAATATTATTCCCACATTCGTTAGATAGGTATGGCCATTTTTCCTTATTCTTTTGATAAGCTCTTCCATCTCATTGATGTGCTCTGTAGCCTTACACCATATATCAGGACCTATGACATTCAATTTTTTCAGATCATTTTGAAATGCTTCCGTGTATTTCTTCGCCATCTTAAGCATGGATTCTTTATTTAGGGGCAGACCTTCTCTTTTTAGGGCCTTCAACATTTTATCTTCCCCCTCATCAGCATCAGAAGTAAGATGGCCCACATCAGTTATGTTTATCACATGTTTTACTTTAAATCCGTTATAAGTAAGAACTCTTTTCATCACATCATCATACACAAAGCTTCTCATATTCCCTATGTGCTGGAACCAGTATACTGTTGGGCCGCATGCATACATCCCAACATGGCCTTTTTTGAGCGGTTTGAAATTCTCTTTCTTTCTTGTAAGGGTGTTATAAAGTTTCAATGTCATATTTATGGGAGAGAGAATGAATTTAAGAAGATTTCTAAAAGACAAAAATCAAAAAATCAGCCAAGGAATCCCTTGCTTATGACTTGGATTATGAAATATTTTCCACCAACATCCTGATTCAATTTTACATCCTTGACATCTATGTTTACTGTCTGAGTACATAGGGCAGTTGCTTTTGGAATTCCGAACTTGACTGTTGCAGTTGAAGTGTCTCCCTCATAGCCGTCAAAATTTCTGTATGTTCCAATTCCAGAGAACCAGCTCTCAACAATAGCTTTGGCATTCCTTTGCAGGCAATCGCTGTTCTGATCCAAAGTGAGCTTGTATTGAAGTCTGTCTCTTGAAGAGGCAGTTCCATCAATTGTTCTTGCAGCTATGGCCGCCCATGCCAAATCAGTATCTGCTTTCACCTTGATGGTTTTATCAGATCCAAGAAGTACAATTAAATCAGAAGATTCTTCATCTGCAAAAAGATCGATTATTTGAGCCTTCGTTTTCTCATTAGTTATATCCACAAGTTCAGTTGCCCCTGTGAAAATTGATCTTACTAATACAAGTCCAAGAACCAACATAGTCATTGAAAGAACAATCACAACTACAGTTGTCATGCTCAATTCAATCGCACCTTTTTTATTTTTACTTTTTAAAATACTTCTCATTTCACACTCTTTTTTACAATATATTAAGCTATTTTTGATTTATAAAAGTTGCTCTAATGGAAATATTTATAGTTTCCAGATCATTTAATTCAGGATGGAAATTACTGAAGAGGTGGCAGAATTAATCGGTGCTTTGATAGGTGATGGATATATCTATCGTAAAAATGGCAAATATCAAATAGGTTTTGTGGGAAGCCCAAAAACCGATATGGAATATTTTGAGAGTCTAAGAAAGTTGATTCTTTCGGAATGGAATAAAGAATCAAAACTTACGTTAAGGGAAAGGGGTCTCAGAATAATCATAAATTCTAAAGAGTTAGCCAACTTTCTCATTGATGAATTAGGCATTCCTCATGGGGATGGAAAATGTGAAAAAGTCATAATTCCTAAGCTAATTGCCGACGATTGGAATTTGGCTAGAAAATCAATAAGGGGGATAGCCGATACTGACGGCTCAGTTTTTGTTGCACAAAAACCTGGAACAAACAATTATCCTTCTATAGAAATTACAACATCTAGCAAGGCATTAGCTGATCAAATTAAAAATCTGCTTTCAGAAAATGGTTTCAGAGTTGCGAATATTTGGTCTTATAAATCCAAACTAAGCAAAAGGACTACTTACAAAGTTCCACTAAATGGCAAAGAGAATATCAGAAAATGGATCGAGGAAATTGGATTTTCAAATCCTTACAAACTAAACAGAGCATTAGAATATTCTAAATAAAAAATGCTGATGGGGAGGGAATGGGACAGGAGGGAGTTGAACCCCCGACCCCACGGTCTTCAGCCGTCTGAGCTGTTCTTAGATTTCTCCGCGGAACAAGTGCTCTCCCAGCTGAGCTACCGATATGGCTTCATATGTCTGGATTGACATTTAAAGTTCCCATGGTGTGGGAGATTTCCTTCTCCCCATCATAAGAAGCGAAAGTTTCCTTTGCTTCTCAACATTTTCAAATCCAATGTGCTTAAAAAACTTTGCAAGAGAGTCTTTTTTCCTTATCTTTATGATAATTGGCACAGGGCTTTCGCAATCAGTAAGGGGATCATAAGGGGGGCTTTCGCGCCCCCTTAGAAGTTACGATTAGGCCGCCTTCTGTTGTTCTTCCCTAAAAGGAGCAGAACATTCCAACATCCGACTATGCCTCCGTTCTGGAGTTGCACCGGCAGCGCTCGCGCGTTTCATCAATTCCATTATGGATCTCGGTTACCCTCGATATCCGTCGCATCTCCAGGTTTCCATTGCATATTACTATGCAATTTCCATTGGACCCGACATCATATTCCCATATTGGCTGTGTCGTTTCTGTTCAAGCGTTATCCCTCACAGGATATCCAATAATTGGACTTGCCACTTCTGTAGGGAACCTGCGGTTTCCTGACAATTCCCTTCCCCTTTGAAAGGAGGTTGATTGTGAAGGAACCATTGGTTCCTTACAGGGTGGGCGGACCTTCCTCAGAATTAGTCTTTGATATGCTTAAAAATCCCGTCAGATTTTTAGCACGCCAGAAATCTTTGATTTCTAAGCGTGTTGCAAAGATTGTGCTTTTAACACCCTAATCCCGAAAGTTGGCTTCGTTACTTCGATATTATCACTGTTTTGGGATATATAAGATTTGCTATTTGGAAATCTTCTTGCCAGCATGCAATAATTAATTTTTCAGAATTTTTAAATTCTGGGACACCAGAAACTTTCAGTTTCTTAGTGATTTTCTTTAGAAAGAGACTGTCGTCACACAACTCGTCTTTATAAAAAATAACAGAAAGACGAGGCGCTGTATAGGAAGCAGACTATATCACATTTGTGAATAAAGTGTTTTGGTGAAGCTATTAGTAGTTGCTGGCTGAATCCATTGCTGGACTTACACCACAACTCTATCAACGTCATCTTCTATGACGGCCTTAATTGTCTCTTTTTGCGAGCGGCTTCGTGCTTAGATGCTTTCAGCTCTTATCCGCCAAGGCGTGACTGCGCAACCTCCCACTTGAGAATTGCTAGATCAGAGGCCTCCAATGTTCGTTCCTCTCGTACTAGAACATTGTTTCACTCAGACAATAACACTCCTAGTAGATATCATACCAACTGTCTCGCGACGTTGTTAACCCAGCTAACGATCCCTTTTAATGCGTGAACCCCGACACCCTTGGTTGCTTCTGCACAACCAGGACAGGGAGAGCCGACAGCGAAGTAGCAAACCGCGCCGTCAATATGGACTATCGGGCGCGACAACCCTGTTATCCTTGAGGTACCTTTTTTGTCAGAGTGGGCTCCCACTAAAGGAGCACCACCGTTCGCTAGGCCACTCTTTCGAGTCTGCATCCTTCTTTTTACGGGATACAGTCAGGCAAACTTTTGCCCTTGCGCTCTTCTCCAGATTTCTGACCTGGATGAGTTTACCTTTGGGCCCTACAGCTATCTTTTCTGTAGGATGCCGCCCCAGCTAAACTGCCCACCTGTCACTGTCCCCTCTCGGGTTAGCACTCTAAAAATCGTTAAGTAGTGTTACATTGTTGATCATCTTACCCAAAGGATCGAATCATCTCTCCTACTTACGCTATGCAACAATCTCTAGAATACAATAACAAGCTGCAGTAAAGGTCTACAAGGTCTCCGCTTCCCACTAGGAGTCTCTGGTCTTTTCACCAGAAGGATTTGTTCGGAAAGTTCCAGTTAGGGACAGTGACAACCTCATTAGATCATTCATGCAAGTCACCATTCAGATGACAAGGTATTACGCTACCTTAAGCTTCCTGACTTACATTGCTGTAAGAGTCGGACTATCTCTTCCATATTCATTGACTTAAACGATGTCAATGAATGGTTTGGCGTATAGTCTCTGAGGATCCCAAAGATTTCATTATGTCTTCAAGTTTATATCTTCTATACTTCCCTTCTCCATTCATAGTAAAAACTTTTTTCAACAATCTCTTGAAACTTTTTATGTCTCCGTGCTGATGTTCTTCCAAACCCTCAACAACTTCAGAGAATATCTCAAAATTTTTTCTTTTTACTATCAACTTATATTTTTTGAAGAAAGGAATTACTTTACTTATCAGTTCTTTTCTACTCTGCACTGTAAACTGCATAGTATCTTCTTGACCGTATTTCTTTATCACAACCCCACATTCAAGTATACTCTGTAAATGATACAGAATATCTTTATTCTTAATATGCTGAGTCACATGAAATATTGGATCAAGCACCCATCTTGCTTTTGCAGATTTTTGGTTTTTTATAGAGATGCAAAAGCATCCCTCACCATCTACAAAACCAAGTAAGTAATGTATAAACTGATCCTTGTTCATGACCCTCATATAAAGGTCAAGAACTTTTTAAATCTTCGGTTTCCTGCTGATTGTCCATGCACTTTAGAGATTTTCACATCAAATTATTTGATGTACTCTAAAATTCAAATAGGCTAATACTACCTATTCAGGATTTCCAGCAAACAGCCAAATTTATTGACCCCCTTTACATGCTCAAGGGTCATAGTTACCCCCGCCGCTAGATGGGTCTTAGCTCCCTTGAAAAGGAGTTTGAAACACCATCGCTGGGCAGATTTCACCTATTGTACACATCCTTTCGGATTAGCAATAAGCTACGTTTTTGATAAACAGTTGAGCCATCCTTGTTACTGAGACCTATCGACGCTTGACAAATAAATCTGCTTACACGAAGATAGGCATCCCTTATTCCGAAGGTACGGGACTAATATGCCGAATTCCCTTAACTGGTTTAGCTTTTCATGTCTTAGTCTATTCAACTTGGGCACCTGTTCCGGTTCTTGGTACGGATATCTGTATTCTCCAATTTAACTTTTCACGGGCTCTAGGACTCTGCGAACTTGCGACTGATAACTTCATATGGATTATAGCATTACACTCCCCACACTTAATTATCAGATGTCCGTAGACATCCGCATATCCCTAAGCAATTTAAATCTTCGACGAATACAAATAGGGTCCGAATATTAACGGACTGCCCTTTCGTGTATCTCAGTTAAGAATACACTTAGGACCGCCTAACCCTCAGCTAATCGATATTGCTGAGGAACCCTTACCCTTTCGACAGTGCTGGTTCTCACAGCACTCAGATCCTACTAAAGCCAGGATTATCATTCCTCACCACTCCACCCCTTCTTACGAAGAAGCTTCTGCGCGATGAGAACGCCTTCCTACCCCTCCGCTCTTGCGAGCGTGGCAAAAGTATCGGTAATCTGCTTAGTCCTGGTTATTTTCGGGGCCTTAAATCTTGACGAGTGAGCTTTTACGCTTTCTTTAAAGGATGGCTGCTTCTGAGCCTACCTCCTCGCTGTCTTGGATTTATGACACCCTTTGTAACAATTAGCAGACATTTTAGGACCTTAACTTCTGTTTCCCTTGTTCGGGTCTCGTAGCAGTAGCTTACCCACCGCCACTATTTCCTGTTCTTAGTACGTGCAAATTCTGAGTTGGAAAGGACACCGTACCCAAAAGGGTCTGCATGTCGAATCCGTGGCTTTACCTCACACGTAGAACGAACAAGACTATACTTTGGTATATTTCGGAAGGAACCAGCCATCGCCGAGTTAGATTGGCTTTTCACTCCTTACCCCAATTCATCAAAACACATGTACATAGCACTTGTTCGGACCTCCACCCTCCGTTAGGAGAGTTTCATCCTGATCAGGGCAAGATCACTCGGCTTCGGGTCAGATACCAGTGACTTGACGCACTTTCATACTCGCTTTCGCTTTGGCTACCCTTACGGTTAACCTCGCCACTAGAAATCTACTCCCTGGCTCGTTTTTCAAAACGTACGTTACAACTCCTTAGAGCCGTAACTAACTATAACTGTTAGATTTCAAGATCTTTTAACCTCTCGTTAGAGATACTTTTCAGCTTTCCCTCGCGGTACTAGTTTACTATCGGACTTAGGCAAATATTTAGGGTTGGCTCTTAGTTGAGCCGTATTCACGCCCCCTATCCAGCGGACGCTACTCTTTCGATTGGACTCTCCATATTGATTTCGTTTACGGGACTTTCACCCTCTATGGTCCTGCTTTCCAGCAGAGTTCAACTCCATAACTTAGGAGTACCAATCCCCACATCTCTCTGTACTTTCATACAGAGATTCGGATTGCCCTGTGCTGCTTTCGCTCGCTGCTACTTACAGCATAACAATTGTTATCTTCTCCTGCGGGTACTAAGATGTTTCAATTCCCCGCGTTTGCATTCTCAGTGAATTCCCGGCCATAGCCGAGACTGTCTCAGATTAAGGAATTTCGGGATCAAAACCTGCATGCGGCTCCCCCGAACTTATCGCAGCTTGCCACGCCTTTCATCGCTGCCTAAACCAAGCTATCCGTCTAACAGTTTAAAAAAAGACACTAAACTCCAGTGATATAGTCTGCTTCCTATGCAGTACATTCGGAACGAAACGCTCGGAATGTACTCAAGAACATTGCTATTCTTGAACGCCTCATCGTAGTCTGAACATGATTGAAATCTTTCGATTTCAAGCACACCAGAAATTTTTCAATTTCTCAGTGTGATGGGAAACTTTTAAGTTTCCGTCTTGATCAAAATCCTTTCGGATTTCTGGCATGACCTTATTCCAAAGTCCCGAAGGACTCCTGTAGTAATTTATGCCTTGACTACTTGACATACCACCCAGAATCACTTCTGGATGGCTCATAAAACTTCACTTAATCATAGTGGACCCATCGGGAATTGAACCCGAATCTCTTCCTTGCAAAGGAAGCATCCTACCGTTGAACTATGGGCCCGAGTTGGGGTAAATCTTTTTGTGTTAACTTGAACATGATTAGAAACATTGCATGTTTCTGTCATGCTGGAAATATTTCATTTCCGCGCATAAAATTTATTCAAAAAATATATTTTAGGAGGTGATCCATCCGCAGGTTCCCCTACGGATACCTTGTGACAACTTAACCTTCTTTATCGAACTTAGGTTCATTCTTTACAGACTTCACCTAAATCTGACTCAGATGGTTTGATGGGCAGTGTGTGCAAGGAACTGTGACTTATTCACCGGACGCTGATAACATCCGATTACTAGGGATTCCAGCGTCATGAGGCTAGGTTGCAAACCTCAATCTGAACTAGGCTACGTTTTAGGGGATTGGCTTCTCCTTTCGGAGTTGCATCTCATTGAACGTAGCATTGCCGCGCGCGTGTAGCCCAGGGGATTAGGATCATGCCACCTGTCGTTGACTGTACCTTCCTCTCCATTGCTGGAGCAGTCTGCATAATGTGCTCCCTCTCCGAGTAGCAATTATGCATGCAGGTCTCGCTTGTTACCTGATTTAACAGGGTACCTTACGGCACAAGCTTACGACGACTATGTAATTCCGCTCAGCGTGTTAGGTAAGCCCTTTAGACTGACCGTCATTCTGCTGTCGCTCCTGGTAAGGTTCACGGTGTAGAATCTGATTGAACCGCACGCGTCACCCCTTGTGTGTCCCCCCGCCAATTCCTTTAAGTTTCGGCCTTGCGGCTATACTCCCCAGGTAGATTACTCTTCAGCTTCCCTTCAGCACTGCACCCTCTCGAGGAAGGCACAATGTTTAGTAATCAGTGTTTACTGCCCGGACTACATGGGTATCTAATCCATTTTGCGCCCCGGGCCTTCATTCCTCACTGTCAGATCCGTTCTCGTAAGGTGCCTTCGCCATTGTCAGTCCATCCAAGATTAAAACATTTTACCGCTACCTTGAATGTACTCCTTACGTCTCCCGGTCTCTAGTCTTGCAGTCTCCCTTGCACGCTGTTGCATTGAGTGCAACAATTTCACAAAGAACTTACAAAACCAGCTACGAATGTTTTAGACCTAATAAATGTGGCCACGACTCGGACTGCTGGGATTACCGCGGCGGCTGGCACCAGTCTTGCCCAGTCCTTATTCGCCCACCTTTTTAAAGTAGACAAAAGCCTCTCAAATTGAGAAGCACTTTGGATTCCTCTCTCATTCTTTCGAACATTGGAGAATTTTCCCGCCTGCTGCACTCCATAGAGCTGGGACTAGTGTCTCAGAGTCCCTCTCAGGGCCTCTCCGTTAAGAGCCCTTACCGATAATTGGCTTGTTGAGTAGTTACCTCAACAACTACCTAATCGGCCGCAGTCCCATCCTAAGACCTTACGTTTCAACAAAGGCGCATTCCAGCCTCCTTTATCTATTGAAGTTTAGCCTCAGTTTCCCGAGGGTATCCTCAATCTTAGGGTAAGTTGACTACGTGTTACTGAGCAGTTCGCTCCCTCTTGCGAGGGTAACTTGCATGGCTAAGCGGAATCCAAATAGCCGCAGCCTCTAGCAGGATAAACTAGAATTTTTCAGTTAGTTTATTCTTGGAAAGAGTCACTTTCCGAATGATTGAAACTCTCGTTCCATCATTTGCTTTACAACTAATTATACAAGGCCGAATATTTGAAAATAGCATATCTTCTAAAACTTTTAAAGAAATTTTGTGTGGTTAACACTAAATAATATTACCCCAACATCACGCCCTAGCAAAGTTAAGGCACTCATAAAGTGACATTTTACAATTTCTCACAGTTTTGGGGCATTTATAAATCTTCCTACGATACTCCGAATATACTTACTATTCTAAAATTCTGAAATTACACTCCTTTTTCGAACATATCCTCAATAGAAAGGTTTAAATATAACTTTAACTATTATTAAGTGATAACAATATAAAACTTGTTGTCAAAAACTGAAAAATGAAACCCAACACAAAACCCCTAACCTATTTAAAATTCCTAAGGATTGTCCCAACAAAACTGCCAGATGGAACGATAAGGGATTATATTTACAGAGGCTCTGATGGAAAGGAACATGTCGGCCTGAGAGAAATTGAAAGAGAGAATTCCAATGGGGTTCTTGAAGGAATAATGATCATTGGAGACCATAAGGTAATCGAAAAAATTGAGATTCTAACTGATAGATTATATTCGCTAAAAAGGGCATTCAAAACAAAGCATCTAGAAGCAATGGGTGAGGCCTCCGAGGCATATCATACGCTCTGTAAGCAATCTGGATTTTAAAATGACATATATTTTTAATGAAAAAAGCAAATATCCGAAGAACACAGTAGAGCAAGTAGCGCTCAAGGATTATCTGCATTTGGTTGGACTTTTGGATTTCGAATATTCAAGCGAAGAGCTCAAGAAAAACATAAACGAGATTTTTGAAAAACTTAACAATTTTATTCCAATCTCGGCATGCAAGGCATGCGGAAAGGACCCAGAATATTTCCCAATGGAAGTAAAGACAAGACAATTTGAAAATCCATATAATGGAAGGATTTCAACAATTCCAGACTTAGTTGAAAAAGATCTTGATGATCTGAGATGCGGAGAGCACGTCAATTCCCCCAATAGGGCCGGGCTTTCCTATCGCCCAATAAAATTCAACCTTTTGAAGAGCTATTCAAGGGAGCCACAGTGGGTCATCGAAGAAATTCAAAAAACCCTTCTTGAGCTTGCAGGATTTTCAGGAATGAAAACAAAAAAGAATTGTGGGGAATTTTTTAAAAATCTCAAACAGAGATCAGCAATTGAAAAGCCAAAGAACCTCATCGAGATAATAAAACCCCAAATAATCAAGCCTTATCAGTCAGGACTTTTCTAGGAGTTTAACATGGATAATCTATCTCTAAGAAAAATACTCGAAACCCATGGATTTTCCAAATCCTTTGATGAGATAATCAATTATACTGTCAAAGAGGGAAGGGAAGCTTTGGTAACATGCTTTAGCAATTCCAATAACGAGATGATCTTCATTGTGAAATATGGGGGTTGTGATTCCACAAGACAGGGAACTGATCTGCCACACCCAAAGGCGGTAGATTCTTTCGGAAAAGAAGCCGATCCGGATTCTCCATCATTCTGGAATAATGATTGCAATAAATATTTGAACTGGCATACCCATCCTTCAAAATCCATTGATGAAGATTTGGGATTTTCCGAGGAGGATATTGATTCCCTTGAAGATTATTTGGTTGTAGGAAGGGAGATCAATGCCGCTGGAGAGATTACAATTCCTGTTTTAGGAACCATTGTAATTCCATCGGATAGGGCCTCCAGAGCAAATTCTCTATTGTTTATGCCCAAATCAATAGGTTTTTCTAATTCCTATCGCGATGTTTGTGAAAATGAACCTCCCACCCGAGGAAAGGCTCTTAAATTTCTAAGAAATTATGGTCAAGCCGATCTTATTGATTTCAAACTCCGAGATGGAATTTGGCAGCCTGCGATGAAAGACAAGAAAAAACTTGAAAATTATATATTCAACTCACAGAAGTAGCTCCTTCTTTCCTTAATCTTATCACTTTCTCGACGAAGCTTTCAATCTTCTGCTCATGGCTTACAAGAATTAGCTGAGCAATCTTTAATTCATCAAATACATTTCTAAGCTTGTCTATCTGCTCCTGTGAAAATCCATCTGTAGGTTCATCCAAAATTAGAAGATCACGGGTTTTTATCTCAGACATGAGTCCATTAATGACTTGATTCAGTGCCAGCCTGTATGCAAGAGCGGCTGCGGTTCTTTCTCCCCCACTCAGGAATTTATAATCAATTTCAAATCCGTTCTGTTCTATCGTCGGTGTAAACTCTTCATTTATTCTTGCGCTCAAGCCATCCACAAGCATTGAAAACCATTTTCCAAATAGCTCTGAAAATTCTGAATGTACCTTGGACATAACTTCTTTCTCTATTTTTTCTATTGTGGATATGAAGTTTACTGAAATCCAATTTTCAAGTTTCTTGAGATGAAGACCATCACTTTTTATTTTTTCCTTAGTTTCAATTTCTTTCTTCAATTTTCCAGTTACTAAGCTATTCTCTTCTAACTGCTTTTCTATTCTTCCATTCATCACCTCTATCCTCTTTTCTTCATTTTTTGCCTCATCCAGCATGTTTCTTGCAATAAGATACCTTTTATCCATATCTCCAAATTCAGATATTTTCTTTTCAAGTTCAAATTTTTGAGATTCCAAAATATATATTCTATCTTCGATAATCTTGGAATTTTCCTCAAATCTTTTTTTATTCAACTTTTTCTCCTCAAGACCCTTAAATTCTATCTTAAGAGAAATCATATCTCGATCGTCCTGTCTGAGCTTCTGCATTTCTAAGGAAATTCTTTCCCTATTTTTTTCAATGTCCATCTTTCTTTCAGACAATTTTTTTATTTCGGCTTCAATTGCTGAAATCTCATTATCATTCTTTTGTTTTATGTGGCCCTTGTGATCGGGATTTACATTTTGCATGCAAGTGGGACAGTTTGTAAGGATGAAGATGTCATCGGTGATTTTCTTCATCCTGCTTTTGTTCATTTCATTTGCATAAATCATCTTATTGACTTCAAGATATTGCTTATCATGCTCTTTCAATTCGGATTCTTTCCTTAAAAGTTCAGATGAAATTTTTTCTGCCACCGAAATATCAAAATTCTTTTCACTCAATTTTTTCTCAATATCTTCTATTTTTTTAATTAATTCAGAAATCTCTCTCGCGGAGATTTCTTTTTGCTCTTTCTTCATCTTTAGCTCACTTGAAATTCCAGAAAAATCTATTTTAAGTTTTGAAAGTTCTCTTGATTTATCCTCAATTTCTTTCACCATTTCATTCCTTTCTCCAAGAACTTTTCGCACATCATCTAGCATCAATTTTGTAGAAACAATATCCACCTTGATTTTTTTGCTCTCTTCGGACTTGTTAAAAAGCTCATGTTTTTTGTCTTCAAGATCGTAAACCTTTCCATCTTTTTCTCTTATTCTTTCTCTCAGGGAGATTGCAAAATTCTCAGAATTGCTGATTATTCTTTTATATCTGTCAATTCCAAAAACCCTTCTTAATGTGTTCAATCTTGTCTCAACATCTTCTATGAGGATTGCCTTCATCTCTTCCTGGGGGGTGTATACCGTATATCTATATAAAATTGGATTTTTTGTTAAAAATTCTTGGGGATAATTCAGCATTGATAAAATCTTGCTCTTAAGTTCTATGTTTGAAATATCCTCTTTTCTTCCATCGCTTTCTATGCTGCATGAATCCTGCGTGATGGAATCTTTTCCCCTCTTCAAAATTCTTTCAACAACCACATCCTTTCCGTCAACATCAAAATTTAATCTCACCTTTCCCTTGGAAGATCCATTCCTCAAAAGAGAGCTTCCACCAACCCCCCTTTGAAGACCAAAGAGTGCAAATTCGACCGCAAGAAGTATGCTTGATTTTCCAGAACCTATATCTCCTGAAAGAAGAACTTTTCCTTCGGGAAACTCCAATTCAGCATTTTCATAGGATCTTATGTTTTGTATCTCTATTTTTTTGAGCCTCATGCTTGAAAATCCTCCTGATTTTTGGCATGACAGAAATTATTTGAATTTCTCATCATATTATATCATCTCCCCTATTCCCAAAATCCTTGAAATTCCTTCCCTCAATCTTGATTCAAATGTAGAAGAAGTTTCCCCTTCCATTTTTTCAATATCAAATCCCTTAAGAAGCTCCATCATTAATCCATCGAAATCAGTTTTTACAAGAGGCTGATTTTTGTTTATGACTTCCTTTTCGATGTCTTCCATGTTGCTTGCCTCGACTTTCACAGATGTTTTGAATTCTGGACTTTCTAATTTAGAAATATTCCTCAAAAGGCAATGCCCTTTCTGTCTTTCAAACTCTTTTTTTATCTCATTAAAATCCACATCGCTAGTTTTCCCCCTTGATAATGTTCCGGCAACTCTCAGCAGGATTATTCTTTCTGCAATTCCATCTTTCTTCATTGCCCCCATAATCTCTGAAGTAACTATTTCAGGACCCTTTCCCTCTGCATTTATTTCTATGGTTTTTGTTTCTCTGAGAAGTATGTTTTGCAACTCAACAATAACCTTTCCATCAGAATATTCTGCTATGACAAATTTCCCATTTCCTAATTCCTCTAATTCAGAAAAATTATTGGGATATAGCGGACCGGGATAAACAATTAATTTCCCATCAATGTTTCTATTAAACACCTTGTGGATGTGTCCAAGGGCATAATAATCAAATCCTCCCGGGATTTCAGATGCCCCTATACTCTTCATCATATCATTTGGCTCGCTTCCAGCAATGGTTGTATGGAGCATGAGGATTTTCAGTTTATTACCAAATTTTGAAAGATCAGGGCTATTCAAACCCCTTATGACTTCCTGCTCCATTCCAACTTTCTTTCCAGAAATTCCTGCGATAATCACATCAGTGTCTTCTATAATATTCAAATCACCCTCACTGTTGTTAGAAACATTCTTACATAATCCTGCATTCTCCAACACATCCAAAAATGTTTTTCCAGATGCAGAATAATCATGGCTTCCGGCAATGATATAGCACCTTATTCCTTTTTCCTTCAACTCCTTCAATTTTAGTGCAGCAAGTTTTAGTGTGTCTATTGAAGGGAGGGCATTGTCAAAAAAATCCCCAGCTATAAGGACAAAATCAACCTTTTCATCAACACATGCTTCTATAGCTTTTTCAAAAGTTGCAAGACTAAGAGATTCCATTTCAGGAATCTTCCATCCTCCGAGATGGCAGTCTGCAAGATGTGCGAATTTCACCATGTTCTATTTTATCACAAAAAACAGAATTCTAGGAGTGTTTTAAGCTTTGTTGAAGAAAAAGAGCATATTAAAAAAGCACATTATATCGCCATCAAATACGTAAGATATGCGGTCAGAGCAATCATCAAAGCGATTATAGTGCCTATTAAAATTAAGATATTCTTTTTTGAAAATAATCCTTTTTTTACTTTTTTAAATTCCATCTTTGGCAATTCTGGAACTTCTTTCGATGGCAAGGGTTTGAGGGCGCTTTTTTGAGGCTTTTTTTCTAAGTTGTCTTTGAAAGAAGGAATTTCATTGACTGCAAATTTTTCATCAGCAATCTCAGAAGTTATCTGCCTTAGTGCATCATTGACTTCATACATATCATGGCCAGCCACAATGAGTTTTATTGCAGCATCATTTACATTATCTCCTCTTACAATTACACTTTTTAACCAATTAAGAATATCTTCTCTTACCATGCTTTTTCCTATTTATCCAATTCAAGAGTGCTTCCGTTCTGCATCAAGTGGACACTTGTCCCAAGGATATATCCCATCTCAGTGGATAATTCTGCCATCGGAGTAAGCTTTGAAAGATCTCCATGAGCCGGGATTATATGCTTAGGTTCAAGCAAATAAATCATATCTCTGAGATCTTCTCTTCCACAATGTCCTGAAGTATGGACGTCTGTGAATATTCTGCAACCATGTTCCTTGAACTTTTTCTCCAATCTATCCCTGTTTGCAACATTAATTGGTGAGGGAATGACGCTTGATGCGAAGATAATATGGTCTTTCTTCAAAAATTTGAAAGGCAATTGTTCTCTTGCCATCCTATCAAGGACGCTTCCAGGTTCTCCTTGATGTCCGGTACAAACAATGACCCATTTTCTTCTTTCCTTTTCAATCTGGCTCAATTTCTTTTTTACCTGATTGCTATATGTAACCAATTCAATATCTTTCATAAAAGGAACAAGCTGGCAATTGTCTGCAGCCACCACATATTTGTACAAACTTCTTCCTAAGAAAAGTATCTTTCTGTCAAGTTGTTTTGCAAAATCCACTATGCTCTTTAATCTCGCAATGTGGGATGAGAATGTTGAAACAATGATGCATCCCTCTTTATTGTTTGTTGTGAGCATTACCTCTTCCAAAAGATCTCTTGCTATCTTTTCACTCGGGGTTTTTCTCTCACTTCCAGAGTATAATGAATCTATAACTAAGGCAAGAACACCTTCCTTTTTCAATTCCTCAAGTCTTTCATAGTTTGGTTTTCTTCCAAGGATTGGAGAATTGTCAAATTTGAAATCATTTGCATATACTATTGCCCCTTTTTTGGTATGCACAACAATAAGTGATGCCTGGAGTGTTGAGTGTGTTATATTAATGAATTCTATATTATAATCTTTTATCTTCAATGAGGAATTGGGGGTTATTGTCTTCAGCTCATTTCTCATCTTAACATTGTTGTCTTTCATCAAAGTTTTTAGAATTTCTATAGTATATGGTGTTCCTGCAATAACTGCCTCACCGTATCTCTGAGCAAGATATGGGACTGCTCCAACATGGTCAAGGTGAGCGTGGCTTATGAGGATTGCCCTGACTTTCTTTCTGACTTTGTCATCCAGAACAAGATCATTTGGAATAGCATCAATGCCTCTCAATCCCTTCTCATTGTAAATGCTATTTTTCTCATTATCTTCTAATTCTACTATTGGCGGAAGAAATAAGCCGCAGTCAAATATGAATGCATCATCATTTAACTCTAAACAAGTCATGTTCCTTCCTACCTCGCTGAATCCTCCAACTGTATGTATCTTTATCATGCTATTTGAATTCCTTTCAATTAATCTATCGAGGAAAATATAGTTTATAATCCTTGCTTTTTATCCCATGGGACATATGCTTTCTGAAAATGATATTTTTTTCACCATAAATCTTTATAATCTCCTTTTGAATGAGGTTTTTGGAAAATTAGTTAAAAAAAGATGGGTGTCGATGTAATAGTTGGAGGGCAAGGGGGCGATGAAGGAAAAGGCAAGATTTCTGCCTATCTCGCTTTGAAGAATAATTATGATATCTGCATGAGAGTTCCGGCCCCACAGGCAGGACATTCCATACATTATAATGGAAAAAGAGTGGGTCTTGCGCTTTTGCCATGCGGACTTGTAAATGAGGGTTCTAGACTTCTGATTGGAGCGGGAGGATTGGTTTCTGTCGACAAGCTTGTTGATGAAATAAAAGCGATCAATCTTTCTCCAAAAAGACTTGGAATAGATTACAAAACAACCATTGTCACAAAAGAGCATCTTGAAGAGGAAAAGGCAAATAGCCATCTTATGAACAACATAGGAAGTGTTGGAAGAGGAATCGGACCTTGTAGAGTTCAAAAAATTATGAGGGATCTAAAACTAAAATTTGCCAAGGATGTAAAAGAACTTTCTGACTATCTCACAGACACAAAAAAAGAAGTTTATAATGCGCTTGAAAAAAAGAAGTCCATCCTTCTTGAAGTAGATCATGGAGCAAAACTCGATTTGATACATGGAGAATATCCTTACGTTACATCCAGATCAACGAATGCTTCCTCCGCTCTCGGAGAAGCAGGAATAGGTCCAAGAGATGTTAAGGAGGTTTATGTTGTTCTGAAGCCATACATAACAAGAGTCGGTCCAGGCCCACTTGAAAAAGAGATATTGGATGAAAAAGTTCTGAACTGGGCTCACAGCCTTGGAGGAGAAACAGGAACAGTTAGCGGAAGACTGAGAAGAGTTGGAAAATTTGAATGGGCCAACGCCCTCGAGGTCATGAGGATGAACAGCTGCACAAAAATCGCAATAACACACATGGATTGCTTCGAGTATATCGGAAAATCCCTGGGTTATTCCAACAGTGGGGACTTTTTAGAAGATGTCAAAACAAATCTATGTTCAAAATATCCTCATCCAGAAATATCTTTACTTTCCTATGGTCCTGAAGAGAAAGATGTGAGGGAGTTTGTCCGAGAAAAAATAGAAGAAAATGGGTTGAGGAATTACAGTCCTTAGTAAAATAACAAATGGCAAAGAAAAAAATAGCGATAATAGGTTTTGGTCCAGGCGGAATGGGCGCAGCATACAAGTTCCGTGGAAATCCGAATTTTGAAGTTACTGTATTTGAGCATGGAAAAAAGATCATGGATCGAAGATGTCCTGGTCCGAGAAAATGCGTTCATTGTAACAAGGGTACGAACATCTGTGATAAGACCGATGGAAATTCTGGATCAGGCCCATACACTGACGGAAAAATGATCGGCGAAACATTCATAGGGTTTAGGGAAGTTGGAAGCAATATCTTAGAATATGTCGGAACAAGAGAAAAAGAAATTCCAGTGATTATAGAAGGAAAAGAATTTTATAAAAAGTTTGGAGCAAGGTTTTCAGAATTGACTGAAGAGCTAAAAAGAAAAGCCAATGGAATAGATCTCAAGGCAAGACAGAATGATATGGATTATATTCTTTCATCTCAAGCACATATCGGAACTGATAAACTTCCAGAATTCATGAAAAATATTGAAGATTATCTCTTGAATGGCGGGATTGAAGTAAGAAATAATGAAAATGTAATAAGTTTTGATTCATCCAGAATACAAACTTCTAAGCGAGAATACACTTTTGATCATGTAATCCTCGCTCCTGGAAGAAAAGGGGCGGACTGGCTTGAAGAGGAGCTGAAGAAAAATAATATTCCAGTAGATTACCGAGCGGTAGATATTGGATTCAGAGTAGAAACCGATGCTGCTGTCCTTGAAGAACTTTGTTCAATTGGGAGAGATGTAAAATTGAGTTTTAGAAAAAAAGGCAATGGGGATTTGATAAGGACATTCTGTGTCTGTCCAAATGGGATTGTCAGCAGAGAAACATATGAAAGAAAAGGATTTAATTTAGTAAACGGAGAATCTGGATCTGATTCTATAAAACCCTCAAAGAATACTAATTTTGCATTACTAGTCAGTATACCTTTAACAAAAAGGGTAAACTGCAATAATTATGCAGATTCAATTGCCAAAACATTCCATCTTTCTGGCGGAGATCAGGTTGTGGGACACAGACTTGGAGAGCTGCTCATGGACAGGAGAAGCAATGAGAGTAAACTTAAAGAATTTAGAATCCATCCAACACTGGAAGATGTATATCTTGGAGATGTTGGTCTAGGGATGCCATACAGGATTGTAAGAAGCGGATTATATGGCATTGGAAGACTGAGTGGAAATAAAAAAATGATAGATCACTTTGGCAATGGGGAGGAGATAAACGCTCCTCCAATGATGCCTGGATTGGATCAGTTTAGCACAATTCTTTACGCTCCTGAAATGAAAAGAAATGGCCTTAAGATTAAAGCAAATGAATACCTAATGGTTAATGATTGGCTGTCAATAGTCGGAGATGGACCGGGAGTCACCAGGGGGATAGTTGCAGCAACTGCTTCAGGGATTCTAGCAGCAAAAGGGATCATCAAGAAATATTCGTGCTAAGAACATTTACAAAAATGACAGAAGAAATAAAATTAGGAAAATACCAGCATGTTAAGGGCAAGTTCTACGAGGCCATAGGAGTAGCAAAGCATTCTGAAACAAAAGAAGAATTGGTATTGTATAGGGCATTGTATGACTCCCCTGAATTTGGCCCAAATGCTTTGTGGGCAAGGCCGAAAGCAATGTTTTTAGAAAATGTTCAAAAAGATGGGAAAACTGTTCCAAGATTTAAGTACATTGAGGATATTGTCTCCTAGCAAAACCTTTTTATTCTATTTTCCCATGGGTAATGTATGAAAAAGATGAATATGCATTGGATATTCCGGATTATTCTTGCCATTGCATTAATCGCAGTGGTCTTGTCGATGATTCCCAAATCTTCAGATTTAAGTGGAAAAGAATGTAAAATTGATGCTGATTGTGTTAAGGCCTCCTGTTGTCATCCGACATCTTGTGTTGCTAAAGAAAGCGCCCCAAACTGTGATAATAACCTCTGTTCCCAGGAATGTGTTCCAAATACTCTTGACTGCGGTCAGGGATCTTGTGTTTGCAATCAAGGAACATGTGGGGTGTCATTCAAATGATAATTTCTCGTGAGAGGGATGCTGGATGCATAGAAACCCGCAGGAGGTTTTTATAAATGAAATTCAAAAAAATGAAAATGATCCCTCCGACTATGAGGGAAAAGAAAAGATATTTTCTTCTGAAGACTGATGAAAAGAAAGTGGAGAGGGCCATCCTAAAATTTGTTGGAGAGCTGGGATATGCAGAAGCAAATCCACAATTTGTATCTAAGAAGCCGTATTTAATATTAAGTATCAATCATTTCATGCTTGACAAGATAAGAACTTCTTTGGCCTTGTCAGGAATAAATGTAATAAGGGTTTCTGGAACAATTGAAGCTTTGATGGAAAAATCTGGAATGCATTAAGGAAACATTTAAAAAACAAAAACCTCTATTATCATTAAATAAGAGGATACATTCTTAATAATAAAATGGAAATGCCACTACAACATCAGGTCATGGGATATGACAGAACTAGTGCTATCTTTAGCCCAGACGGACATCTTCTTCAGGTAGAATATGCTGAGAAGACAGTAAGGCTTGGATCTGCTTCAATCGGAATGGTAGTTTCAGATGGTATTGTTATCGTCGCTGATAGAAGGGTTAGGGACAAATTGCTTCTTACAGAATCAATGGCCAAGATTTATGAAATAGATTCCCACATTGGAGCAACAGCAGCAGGAATTTTGTCAGATGCAAGGGTTCTTGTACAAAAGGCCCAGGTTGCAGCCCAGCAGAATAGGGTAATGTATGATCATCCAATCGACACTGAAACAATAGTTAAAGATATTGCAGATGTCAAACAGACATTCACCCAATACGGGGGAGCAAGACCATTCGGAATCGCCATGCTAATTGGGGGAATAGATGCAAATGATAAGAAGAATATTTTTACAACAGACGTCACAGGAAATTATTTCGGATTCAGAGCAACTGCTATCGGAGAGAATGACGAAAAAATCAAAGAGATACTCAGAAAAGAATACAAGGAAAACCTTTCAATAGATGGAGGAATAAAGCTTTCAGTAAGCATATTCAAAAGAATACTTGGAAAAAACTTTGATGTTGAAAGATTAGAAGCAGCTTATGTGGGTGCAAAAGACAAAAAGTTTATAAGGCTCTCAGGGGACGAAGTATCTAAGTTCGCAAAGTAGATTAAACTATTTATGCTTAACATATCAATTACCGATATAACATCAGGAGAAAACATACATTATTATGGAAAAAATTAAAATTTTTGACATGCCTCGAATCTTTGCTTCGGGACATCCAGAAAACTTCTGGTTTTCCAGGATGCCAAAATTCCTCAGGGAGAATTTTTAAGCATGGAAAAAAAATCGTTAGCTGACCACAAAAGCCAAATTGTGGCAAGAATTAAATCAAAAGGAAAAACATTCGAAATTCTAGTAGATTCTGCCAAGGCAATAGAGTTCAAAAAGACTGGCAAAGGATTCATTCAAGACATTATCATTTTCGACGGAATATTCTATGATTACAAAAAAGGATTAAAGGTCAAGGAAGATGAACTTGAAGAGATCTTTGGAACAAAAGATCTTAATCCAATTTATGAAAAGATAATCAAGCAGGGAGAGCTCATGCTTCCTCTTGAATTCAGAAAAGAAGCAAGAGATGAAAAAATGAAGCAGATAGTGGACTTCTTGGCAAAGAACTGCGTAGATCCAAAGACTTCAAAGCCACACCCCCCCGCACGAATACAGTCTGCACTTGAACAGGTGGGATTCAATGTAAAGGATAATGAGCCTTCAGAAACCCAAGCAAGGACTGTTCTAAAATTAATACAAAAGATTCTCCCAATAAAAATAGAGACAAAAAGAATAGAGATAAAATTACTCTCGATTCATGCAGCGAGGGCTTATGGAATAGTCAAAGATTCAATCATGAAAGAAGAATGGCTTCCTGATGGCTCCCTTGTTATTGTGGTAGAATTGCCAGCAGCATCGCTAATGGATTTTTTTGACAAATTAAATGCAATAACCCATGGAAGTGCAATAACAAAAGAAATTTAAACCATGGTTTTGATGATTAAAAGTACAGAAAATGATAAAAAAACAAGAATTTGATGAACAGCCTCAAGAAATGGATGGGGGAATGGATATCCACCAGGACGCAGGATATGAGGAAAAGAAAGAAAGAAGAATAGTCGTTCCAGGAGAAGTAATCGCAACAGGACAGAATTTCCTTCCTGGAGAAAATACAAAGAGGGATGGACAAAACATAATCGCAACAAGATTCGGACTTCTTGACATTGAAGAAAGATTGACAAAAGTCATTCCGCTTTCGGGAACTTACATACCCAGAAGGGGAAATGTTGTCATCGGAAAAGTCATAGACATAACCTACAATGGTTGGCTAATAGACATTGACAGCCCATATTCCGCATTCCTTCCAATCATAGAATGCAAGGGATTTGTAAGCAAGAAAGACGACTTATCTTTAATATACAATTATGGCGAAATGGTCATAGCAAAAGTTCTTGGAGTAAAGGGAAAGGGCGTTGACCTTACAACCAGAGAAAGGGGATTCCATAACCTTGAAGAAGGGATGATTGTAAGAGTAAATTCAAACAAGGTTCCAAGAGTCATAGGAAAACAAGGAAGCATGGTAAACTTGATAAAAGAATACACCGGTTGCAATATTGTAGTTGGACAGAATGGTTTAATATGGATAAAGGGAGAAAATATTGAATCGGAACTTTTGGCAAGAGAAGCAATCAAAATGATCACAGAAAAAAGCTTTGTGGAAGGACTTACTGATAAAGTAAAGGAATTCTTAGAAGCTAAAACAAAGGATAAATAATGAAAAATTTAATAAAAATTTATGTTATGCCAAAAACCAGAGGTTTTTCAGCATAATGGCATACACAAAAAGATTCGACGGAAGAAAAGCAGACCAGATGAGAGAAGTAGAGGCAAAGGTCGGCGTAGTTCCAAGAGCGGACGGATCCGCAATGTTCAAATTTGGAGACACCATTGCAATCGCCGCAGTTTATGGTCCTAGACATCTTCATCCCCAATTCCTTCAGGATCCCCAGCAAGGAATAATCAGATGTTCATATGACATGATTAGCTTCTCAGTAACTGAAAGAAAGAGGCCCGGGCCAGCAAGAAGAAGCCAGGAAATTTCAGATGTAACTGCAAGATCCCTTGAGCCAGTTCTTTTACTTTCACAGTTCCCAAATACTGTAATTGACGTTTTCATAAATATCGTTCAGGCAGATGCTGGAACAAGATGTGCAGGAATCAATGCCGCAAGTCTTGCTCTTGCCCATGCAGGAATTCCAATGACTGACCTTGTTGGCGCAATTTCCGTAGGATCCCTCGGAGGAAGTGTTGTAGTCGATCTTACAAAGGAAGAGGAAGACTACGAAGAGGACGGAGAAAAAGCCGCAACAGATATTCCAATGGCATTCACACTAAGAGATAAGAAGATTTCACTTCTTCAGCTTGATGGGAAAGTAAAGCCAGAGGATCTTAAGAAAGCCATTGAGGCCGGAAGAAAAGCATCAGAGGCAATATATGAAATTCAAAAGGAAGCCCTAAGGGGACTAAAATAAAATGGAAATAGCAGAAATAACAAAGCAGAGAATTAAGGCCCACCTTGCAAAGGGAATGAGATTCGATGGAAGAACACCAATGCAATATAGACCTATCACAATCGAAACAGGAGTATCAAAGAAGGCAGAAGGATCCGCCAAGGTAAGAATCGGAGAAACCGAAGTCTGGGCAGGAGTCAAGCTTGGTACATCAATACCATTTGGAGATTCTCCAAAATCTGGAACACTTATGGTTACAGCTGAATTTTCACCAATGGCATCAGAGAAATTCGAAAGAGGACCACCATCCATTGAATCCATAGAACTTGCAAGAATAGTTGATCGAGGCATAAGAGAAAGCGACCTAATAGATCTTGACAAGCTATGTATAAAGGAAGGAGAAAAGGTCTGGTGCGTTTTTGTAGATATTTACCCAATCAATGATGCAGGAAATCTTGCCGATGCCGCAGCCCTTGCAGCCATCGTTGCCATTAAAACTGCAGTATTCCCAGAATATAAAAATGATAAGATTAACTTCGGAGTATTCACAGACAAGCATCTTCCATTGGGAGAATATGTTCCTTTCACAATGACTTTCCACAAGATAGGAGATCAATTGATTGTTGATCCAACTGTCCAAGAGGGAGAGGCAAGCGAGGCCCATCTTACAATATCCGTATCATCTTCAAAGAAAGGTGAGTTTGTGCATGCCATGCAAAAGGCAAAGGACATAACAATGTCCGTAGAAGAAGTGAATTCCATAATAGATCATGCTGTCAAGGAATTCAAGGTAATCCAAAAGGCCTTTGAAGACGCAACCAAATAATTACAAAATGGAAGACGTTTATAAAAAATACACAAAATATGAAGTGGCCAGAATTCTTGGCGCAAGGGCTCTTCAGATATCCATGAATGCTCCTCTTCTTTTGAATATCTCCCAGGAAAAACTAGAGGAAATGGATTTTAATCCTCTCAAGATTGCCGAGATGGAATTCGAAGCAGACATTCTACCAATAACTGTCAAAAGACCTCTGCCACAGAAAACAGAAATGGAAGAGGAAGAAGAAGTGGAAGAACTTGAGATAGAAGATGAAGTTGTAACAGAGAAACCAGCAGTCGTTGAAGAGAAAGAAGAAAAAGTAGAAGCTCCGGCAGCAGAGTGATTTTATCAAATTTCTAAATCTGTATAACCAGGAGACATATGTCACCTCCACCTAACTTCTTTTTATCGAAGATAACTAACTGATTATGGGATTTTACAATAAGTAGCTTTACTCTTGAACAAAATTATCAAAATTGCTGTTTATTAACGACAAAATTACTTGATTTCTATAATGGATCCCCCCATGACATATGTCTCCTGGGCGCACACAAATTTCTAAATCCCAATTTATTTAAACATTAACCCACTATAATCTCCATGAAAAATGGACTAATTATTACATTACTAATTTCTATTATTCTAATTTCTGGAATTTCTGGATGCATCCTAAAAGAATCATATGAAAAAAGAATTCTTGCAAGGAACTATACCGAAATAGCAGATGATCATTATACCCTCTCCCCCTTGAACCTGTCTCTTGATGAATCAAGAAGAATGTGGAGAAAGGAATGTGATAATCAGTCAGGAAAGGATATTTTATTTTATTCCCATAATCCAAATCCCTTTGTGTCGGGAGGAAATTGGGTGCAAAAATATGTGGTAGATTGTGGAACATATTATTGGGTAGAAGAATTCCATGACTGGGGACCAATCTACTATGGCCCATTTAATAAAAATTAGATTTTCCATTATATTTTTATACATCTTTATTGTTATTATCCTATGAAAATAGAGGGATTAGATGCAATCAAAGTTCTCAACTCTCGCTCTGAAGAAACAATAGCAGTATATGTCAAAACTTCAAAAGGGAGAGTAAGTGCAGCATCACCATCAGGGAAATCCAAAGGAAAATACGAAATAAATCAATTCTCATCAAAAGGAATAAACTTCAGTATTTCATTCTTAAGCCTTATTGGAAAGAGATTAATTGATGATAAGATTGTTCTTGAAAAATTTGAGGACCTTGAAAAAGTTGAAAACCTCATCAAAGAGTATGACAAATCTGGAAATTTTGAATTCCTTGGAGGAAATGCACTCTTTGCCTTAGAATCAGCATTACTAAAGGCAATGGCTCTTGAAAATGGCGCTGAACTTTGGAAATTTTTGAATCCAAAGGCAAACGCTCTTCCAAGATCCCTGGGAAATGCAATAGGCGGGGGAATGCATACTCAAAAAGACCTTAAATCAGATGTTCAGGAATTTCTCCTTTGTCCTGAAACAAAAAACTTCTATGATTCATATTTCATAAATCTTCAAGCTTACAAGGAACTAAAGAAAAAACTTATTGAATATGATAAGAATTGGGATGGAGAACTGACAGATGAAAAGGCCATGGCATCCTCGCTTCCAACAGAATACACATTTACTCTAATCAGGGATGTTTCAAAAATCATAGAAAAAAAATACAAATTTAAATTGCAATACGGGATGGACATGGCAGCGTCCACATTCTTCGAAGGAAAAACCTATGTTTACAGAAATCTTCCTAAGAAGCTAGATTCAAAAAAACAATTGGAATATCTTTCAAAACTGATAAAAGAACACAATTTATTCTATGTTGAAGATCCTTTCCAAGAGGATGATTTTGAAAGCTTCTCAAAACTTCTGAAGAAGACAAAAAACTGCCTTATTGTTGGAGATGATCTTACCGTGACAAATCTTGAAAGACTGAAGAA
>Ga0180009_10001183_pt1 | contig 32558 bp, 33 predicted proteins | sample OS_PC_MetaG_FD_123537 | JGI IMG/M metagenome (GOLD analysis project Ga0180009, IMG submission 123537) | Groundwater microbial communities from the Aspo Hard Rock Laboratory (HRL) deep subsurface site, Sweden - OS_PC_MetaG | ecosystem: Environmental > Aquatic > Deep subsurface > Groundwater...
AATCGTACTCTAATACATCTTTGACGTATCAAAGACATAAAATATGATATTAAAGTCGGTTTTTAAAGGTTGTTGTTCGGAAATTTAGAAAATATATTATATTTTAAAGGTTGTTGTTTGGAGAATTAATTATTTAAAGAATTAGCTCTACAATTATTATTCCATTATTCTCGAATATCTCTTTATCATAGTAATTAAACAATTCCTTATTTTCATAAATACATCGCTTTATTGTTCGGATATTTTGATCACCAATCCCATGTATGTGCAAAAATTTTATCCCATATTTTTTAGACACTTCTAATCCAGTCTTTATATCCCGAGTTATTTGATCCTCCCCCATAGCACTATGAACAAATATTGCCATTGGAGACCTAGAGACAACAACATTATAAATATTGTCAAAACCTTCTTTTGAAGAGTTAAACAAAGGCATAAGAAAATTCTCAAAATATCCGGCAGTACAAAGATTTGAAATATTTTTTCCACGATCACCAAATCGCGTTCTTATATCTTCCTTAAGTTTACTAACATCCCTTTTTTCTTGAAACCTTCTCCTAAGATAAAGGGAAGACTCAAGAGCTTCAAAATCTTCCTTAGGGATAAGATTCTGAAAGAAATCTAAGACTTTTTTATCTTCTCCCTTAGTTCTTTGGAAATTAATTAACTCTCTCAGCAATCCAAAAGATTTTTCCTCAAGAAGTTTACTCCCTTCCTCAACTTTTTCCTTTAAGATTAACTTTAATTTTTCTTGTTTTTCCTTAGAAAGGTTATCAAAGAGAATATCAATCTTCTCCCCGCTATTCACATATTCCTTACCTAAATTAGAATTACCAGAATTCTTAGTTATATTTATCAAAGGAGCATTAAGCTCAAAATTGAACAAAGCCTTAAGTTTATCCAACCAAGCCATTTCTATTCCTTAGAAAGTCTCATCAGAGAAACAAGATCGTTTTTAATGAACACTTCAGAGCCTTTCTTTATTCCTCCAAACTCTTTAATATTCACCTCTTGACCATCTTCACTAAGTACCTTTTGAGCCATATTTTCCTTCTCAACAATAAATCCTTCAGAATCAACAGACTTGCCAAAAACATCCAGAACTTCCATACAAACAGAATCATCAAAAGTAACTATACATTCCCCATTAACCATAATAATATTGATTAAAGCTCATTTAAATATTTATCGATAAAACCTTCCCAAAAATTATTGGTTTTCAGCTAAACCCTTCCGTGACCTTATCTGTGCAATAATCTTAGCCTGCATATCATTAGGTAATTTCTTAAAAGTCTGACTAACTAAAGAACTCACTCCTCTTCCCTCCGTAGCCGATCGCAAATCATTCGTCCAACCAATCATCTCCTGAACTGGAATCTCTGCCCGAATAGTAACGCCAGTCTCATCTTGAGAAACATCGACTAAATTTCCCCTTTTAGTAGAAACCAATGAAGTCACCGCACCCATAAAAGATGTAGGCACTTCAATCTGATGAACCTGAACCGGCTCGTAAATTGTGGGGGATGCCTTAGCAAAAGCCTCTCGAAGACCTGACCGAATTGCAGGGTATACCTGTGCAGGACCCCGATGAATCGCATCCTCATGCAACTTCAAATCAACCAAAGAAACCTTCAACTTCAAAGTCGGCTCCCGAGCCAAAGGACCCGCCTTCATAACTTCCTCAAAAGAATCCAAAACTAATTCGATAACTTCACCAATGTGAACTTCACCTTTAGTCTTATCCAAGAAAACATTTCCATTAAAAATATCTCTGTACTGCTGAGCTTCTTCCCGAGAAATTCCTAATCCAACAAGAGTCTCATCAAGAGCCTTATCTTTCTTCTTAATTCTTCCCCTAGGCAAATTACCTGAGGCGATAGCTTCAACAATTGCATCTTCCAAAGGCTCAACCGTCAAGAAAAAACTATTATGCTTATTCGGAGATCGTCCTTCAGCAACATCACTAACCTTAGCAACAGCCTCCCTAAAAACAATGATTGGAGGGCCCATTTCTATCTCAAGCCCTTTTTCCGACTTAATTCTATTTTCAATAATTTCTAAATGCAATTCCCCCATACCCGACATTAAAGATTCCCCCGTCTCTTCATTAATTTCAATTCTCAAAGAAGGATCTTCCTTTCCAACTTGTCTCAAAATTTCAATAAGCTTCGGTAAATCTGCAGTCTTTTTAGCCGCTATAGATTTTGTAACGACTGGTTCAAACAAATGGCTAATCGCCTCGAATGGTTCAATCGGATTTCTAGAAACGGTTTCACCAACGACAACATCTCCAAGCCCAACAATTCCAACAATATTACCCGCCACAACCTCATCAAGCTGAACTCGAGAAGCACCTTTGTAAATAGAAACTTGCTGAGCCCTAACCTTTTTCCCAGCAATATTTAAATATAATTCATCCCCTTTCTTAATCCTTCCACCAAATAATCGCCCAGCCGCAACTTCTCCAGCATTTTTATCAACAACAATTTTAATCGGAACAAACGCAACTTCCCCATCAATATTACAAGCTCGCAAATCTTTTCCAGCCTGACTTTCTAAATCTCCATGCCAAATCTTCGGAATTCTATATGCCTGTGCAGTCACAGGGTCTGGAAGATTATTAACTACCATACTCAAAATAACTTCATGAATCGGAGCTTTCTTAGCCAAAGACTTATACTCTTCCCCCCCAGCCTCGTAAGCATCAATAATCTCCTTAAAACTAATTCCCTTTTTCTGCATATAAGGAATACTCAAAGCCCAATTATGAAAGGCGGAACCAAACGCAACTGAACCATCTGCAACATTAACCTGGAACTTCTGTTTATATTCTGGCTCAGCAATTTCTTCAATTAACTTATTCACCGAGTTAATAATAGCAATAAATCTTTCCTGCATTTCTTTAGGAGTCAACTTAACTTCCCTGATTAATCGGTCAACTTTATTGATAAAAAGAATTGGTCTAACCCTCTCCTTCAAAGCCTGTCGGAGAACGGTTTCAGTCTGAGGCATAATTCCTTCACTTGCACAAGTCAAAACAATAGCCCCATCAACAGCCCTCATAGCTCGAGTAACATCTCCTCCGAAATCCACATGACCTGGAGTATCAATCAAGTTAACTAAATAATCTTGCCCCTCAACTTTATGAACCATCGAAACCGAAGCCGAATCAATTGTAATTCCCCTCTCCGCCTCATCCTCATGAAAATCCAAGGCACATTTTTTTCCTGCAAGTTCCTGAGACAACATCCCCGCACCAGCTAACAGATTATCTGAAAAAGTTGTTTTGCCGTGGTCGATATGCGCACAAATTGCGATGTTACGAATATGTTTAGGTTCTTTCTGAAGTTCTTTAACTCTTATAGTCATATCTACTGCCATAGATAATTGATTGAAAAATTGGTTTATAAATATTTGCGTTACAAAAAAGAAATTTATCGACGAGAAAAACAAATATTTCAGGAACGCTGAGATTCTATTGCAATTCTTCTAAATTCGGGAATAAGTATTTGATAAGGTTTACAGAAATCATATCTTGGACCAATACTCTTCTTATCCAAGTCTTCATCCATATTACCTAGACATTCCACAATTCCCTTAGAATCACATTCAGCACCATTAAACGGACAATAGATTGGATGAAGATTAGAAGTTCCGAGTTGAACAAAAACATAATCTCTGCCATCCCGAGACAAAACCGCACCACCCAAATTATCTAAGGAAATTCCCTCACCAATTGAAACTTTTATCATAAAAAACTCACCAAAAAAGACTTTATAAAAATGATTATACTCAAAAATAATTATCTCGCAGCATCAGCTTGCTTCTCAGCATCATTTTTTTTAGAAATTGCATAAGACTCGCTAGAATTATCGGCCGCCAACATTATTTCCCTAGCCAAAGACTCTACAATTGTAGCTTTCTTGTTGAAAGCCTTGTCATAAGATCCATTAATAATATACCTCAAAACTAAATTCAATCTTCGCCTCGGAGAAACATCAACAGCCTGAGGATATTTCGCCCCCCCATATTCAATAGAAGTTACCTCATCTCGAGGGGCCGCGTTCTCAATTGCTTTAACCAAAACCTTCAACGGATTTTCCCCAGTTTTCTCTTCGATAATCTTGAACGCATCAATAACAATACCCGCACACTTCGTCTGTTTCCCAGTAATCCAACCAGTAATAATTCTATGCTTCTTCCCCCGGCTTCCCGGAACCTGCAACAAATTAATCAATCTCTCAACAACATTAACCTTCGCCCGAGTCGGATCATACTTAATTCTTCCATGGGATTTCAACATCAACTTCGCATTCAAATTAATAACTTTCTTCAAACCAGGGTCTTCAACTCGAACCTCCGAAGCATCATATAATCCAAAAATTTTCATCTGTACCATTTTACCAAGATACCTCCATTAAATCTTCAGACAGTTCATAAGTCTTACTTTCAAACTTAGATTTATAAGGATTTGGAGATATCTCTCCGGACTTCTCATCCACCCATATATACCAATCATAACCTAGATTTTTTTCTACCATTATCGTCTTCCCTTCTCAATCTTTCCAGACCAAAGTCTCGCTAACGGCTGATCATTTACTTTAATAACCTGAAATCGAACACCAGATAAATCTCCCTTTGTTCGTCCCTGCTTTCCACCAATTCTTTCAATAATAACCTCATCATGCTCATCAACAAATTTCTGTGCCAAGTTTCCGGGGATGAAGGCGGTAACTTCTTTACCATTCTTAACCAACTGAACCCTGCAACATTTCCTCATAGCCGAGTTAGGTTGTTTAGCTTCCTTCTGAATTTTCTTTGTAACAATTCCTTTAGCCTGTGCAGCTCGCCCAATCGGGTCAAACTTCAAACTAATTCCCAGTCGCTTTTTCTTATCAGGCAACTTGTTATCTCTAAACTTCATTCGATCTTTCTTCAATTTTCTTCCACTCATTAATCCCATAAGCAAAAATCCTCCGATTTTTTGATATGCAAGGACTTGTCATTGCATAATCTTGTATTTATTTTTTCCATGGTTTTATGTATCATTATAATATAATCTAGGCGAAAAATCGGTTTATAAATCTTTACGCAATCCGCAATTTAGTAATATGAAAAAAGTTCTTCAGAACATCAGCTAATTCTTTTTCTCGGGTCCTATTTCTTCCAATAAGCGCAGCCTTACTCTGCCGACCCGCACTAATTGTAACCGAATTTTCTTTTACTTCAACTTTATTAAACTCAATTGGGTTCACAACAGCCTCGACAAACTTTCCAATTCCTTCACGACTATCAAGAGCAGGCATGGCAACAACTTTAATTTTCCTTCTCAAAATTCCATTTAACTTCTTAACATTATCTGCCCCCCGACCAATCGCTTCAGAAACTTTAGCCTTAGGAACTGCAAAAACTATCTGATTATTATAAACAAAACACTTCGTTGTCTGAACCCTGGTTGTTTGAGAGAACAAATTAATATATCTCATCAACTGCATATCAATAATTTCTGCCATTTTACTTTGCCCCCTTGTGGGGTACACCATTCTGGTGCAAACAGAAAACTTCACACTCAAAGTCGAGATTTAGTTCTTTAGCCAGTTCTGCCTTAGATTTCAAAACAATAAATTCAATCTTTGCAACCTCAAGCTTTTCAACTGTCTCGTCCCGAGTATCCTTAGCAATAAAAACATTCTTCGCCTTTTTCCCAATTTTCAAACATTGCCGAATTCCAAATGAAATCTTCCCCGATTCAATAGCTTCAGAAATTTCTTTTACAGACATTATTCTTTCCCCCTAGATTTATCTTTCTTCTGATCTGCTAATGGGCCAGTGACCTTTACAAGCAATCCGGGAAGACCAGTACCCACCGGAACCGGTTGATTCAAGATAATATTCTCAATTACCGAAGCCAACTTATCCTTTTTGCCAGTCTTAGTCGCCTGAACAAATTGAGGAATTGGAGTCTCGAAAGAAGCTCGAGCCAAGATAGAACTCTTATCTCCAATAATACCCATTCTTGTAACCCCCTTCACTACACCAGATGCAGTCATAGTATCCGCGACGAGCATTGCATGCTTTCCATCAATTGCAAGACCTTGGGAAGTAATAACTTTTTGAATCTCATTAATAACTGCCTGTCTTGCAGATTCAATACCTAAAATGCTAGAAATTTCGTGAATATCATTTGTAATTACTCTGTCAGTATCAACACCCTTGAACTTCAAAATATCTTTCAAATTTGAACCCGCAGTCAAAATAACATAATCTTTTCCTCGCTTTACAACAAGAACCTGCGAAATCTTCTTAACACCAGTTAGGATAACTTCCTTAATCTTTTCCTTAGTCTTATAGATTATCTTATAGTTTTCCTTAGCCATATCAAGAACAAGCCCATCAGATAATTTTTTAAAAGTAAATCCTTTTTCATGAAGAACTTCTACAGCTTTATCCAAGGAAATATGTGTCGCTCTCAAGCTCTTAGGATCAACGCTAATTTTAACTTTCTTCGCACCAAAATCAATCGCGATATCAGAAATTATCTCCTTCAACTTAACTTCTTTGATTTTCTCCGCAACAACTCTAGCATCCTTCTCATTGTTATGGTCCTTGTCCAAATAAATTTCCATCGAAGGTGTCTTAGGCAATTTCCTTGCATCAAGAATTTCAATAAGTCTTGGAAGACCTTGAGTAACTTGAACTTCAGCTACACCTGCTGCATGGAATACATTAAGAACCATTTGCGTCGAAGCCTCCCCGAAAGATTGAGCAGTCACAACACCAATAGCTTCTCCCGGAGCAACCTTCGTCCCAAGATGCTTAGCTGAAATGTCAACACCATCAAGACCATAAACAAACTGAACAATATTATTTGAAGCATCTCGAACAGTTCCATCATAAGCCATAACCAAATCCTGCAATGCATTCGCCAATCTTCGATACAAGTAACCAGACTTCGGAGTTCGGAGTGCAACATCCATCAGACCATCCCGACCAGTCATCGCACCAAAGAAAAATTCATCCGGCTCAAAACCTTTCATTAAAGAACTATAAATAAATCCATGAGACCTTGGAGATAAGTCGCCCTTCTTGAAAAATGGAAGAGTTCTTTCGGTATACCCAAAATCAATCCTACGTCCATGAAGTACTTGCTGTCCAACAGAACACGCAATCTGAGTAATATTCAATAAACTACCACCACCACCAGAACTAATCATCTGATTCGCCAAATTATCCTTAGGAAACCCAGCCTTAACCGCATCACCAATTTCAGTCCTAGTCTCATTCAGAGCATGGAGAATCTTAGTTTCCCTAGTTTCCTCCGCAGTTTTACCAGGCAATAATTCTAAAGTCTTATTATAATAACTTTCAATAATCCTTTGAGTCTTTTCTTCAGCAACCTCAATAATTTTCTGCGTTTTCTTCTTAACATCTTCAGGAACATCTAAATCCTGGGCAGAAAGTGTGAATCCATTTCTCGATAAAAACGTAGTTCCCAAGGCAAAAACCCTCCTCAAAAGCTCAACAGTTTCTTCCCTACCAAGTTTCTTATCCGCCTCTTTCAAAACAGCACCACTACCACTCTTAAAACCTTTAGAACTAACGCTACTTCCCGCAATCTCCTTAGGAATAATTCGACTAAATATATCTTTCCCAGAATTGCTCTTGCTCAAACCCGTCGCTTCGATACCCGCCTGATATAATAACTGACTAGCATCCTCTTTAGAAAGTTCAGATTCTCCAAGAACAAAATTTCCACTGACCGCATCCTTAACACATCCAAGAAAATTCGTATTATTTTTTGGAGAAAATAAATTAGCATTCACATTCAACAAAACCTCTGCTTCAGCCCTAGCTTCCTCAGTCTGGGGAGCATGAATATTCATTTCATCACCATCAAAGTCCGCACCATAAGGAGCACAAACTGCCGGATGAATCCTAAATGTCTTCCCTGGAAGAACCCTCACAAAATGAGCCATAAGAGACGCTCGATGCAATGAAGGATGTCGATTAAACAAAACGATATCTCCATCAATAAGATGTCTTTCAACGGTATACCCAGGCTCAATCTCATTTTGTAAATCTTCCCTCAAATCATCAGTAATTCTTTTTCTCTTTCCATCGGGACGAAGAATATAATTAGCTCCCGGATAACCTTTAGCCATAATTAATTTCTTCATCCTTTTCATATTAAGAGTAGTAACCTTCTCAGCAACAGTCAAAACATTCGCAACATCTAAAGGGACACCAACCTCGTTCAACTTCAAATTAGGGTCTGGAGAAATAACTGTTCGCGCAGAATAATTAACTCGCTTACCAGCCAAGTTCTTTCGAATTCGTCCCTCCTTACCTTTAATCCTCTCAGTAATCGTCTTCAAGGGCTGACCACTTCTATGTCTCGCCGGTGGAATCTTTGCCTTAGAATTGTCAAAGAAAGTAGTAATATGATATTGCAACAAATCCCAAAGATCTTCAATAATAACTTCAGGGGCTCCAGCATTCAAATTCTCCCAAAGTCTCTGATTAGATCGAATAATATCCGACAACTTATGAGTCAAATCATCTTCACTTCGCTCACCTGTTTGCAAGGTAATCGAAGGTCGAACTGTAACCGAAGGAACTAACAGCAACGTCAAAATCGCCCACTCAGGTCTTAAGGTCGCAGCATTAATTCCCAAAAATTTTAAATCTCTATCAGGAACATTAACCAATCTTTCCCTAATCTCTGAAGGAAATAATCTTCTTCTACCACTTCTAAAAGTAGACGGCTTCTCAAGCTTAACTCTTTCCTGAATAATACTACAATGAGGACATTTCTTCCCATCCTTCGCTTTCTTAATTCTATCAATCAGGGGTTTATTCAAATCCTTTTCATCTTTAATCAAAATCTTTCCACAAGCCTCACAAGTCGACCTCAAAACTAAATCGATAATTGGTAAATAACTAATATGAACAACTGGTCGAGCCAATTCAATTACTCCTGGATGTCCCAAACACTCTTTCAATCGCCCACCACAAGTTCGACATCTAACCCCGGGGTCAATCGCACCAAGTCTCAAATCCATCAAACCCCCATCAACCGGGTAACCATCAACATCATAAAGTTCTGGAGTAACAATTTTCGCAACACTCAATTTCTTAACCTGTTCAGGACTAAGTAAATGAAAAGACATTCCACTGATTTGTTTTTTTACGGGACGTACCATTTTTTATTTTTCTGTGTTTTTTGAATAAATGAAAACATACATTTTATTTCTCGTATTTATTTTTCATTTCGAATTTAGTTAATAAATGCAATCCTTGCAATTCTTCGATCAATAACTTGAATGCATATGAAACTTCGATAGGCTCAACTTGATTTGAATGACATAAACTACAAACCTTCTTATTATGAATCTGGTCGTCGATAACAAGAGTTCCACATTTTGAACAAATATGTACCAAAACCTTATCGGAATCGTAACGCTCCTTCAAAAGAAGTGAAGCTCCATGACCGACCAATGCTTCTTGCTCCATTTCACCGAGTCTCAAAGCACCGCCCCGAGACCTACCTTCAATTGGCTGTCGTGTCAATAATGCAATCTTACCCGAAGCTCGAGCATGCATTCTATCTGCAACCATATATTTCAACTTCAAATAAAACATATTACCTACAAAAATCTTAACAGGCATTCTCTGTCCAGTAATACCATGATACATAACTTCCTTACCATTCTCTCGGAATCCTAATTTCTTCAAATTATTTTCCAAACTATCTATTGTTTCCCCAGTAAATGCAGAAGCATCAACAATCTTCCCCGAAAGAGCCGCAACTTTTCCACCAAGAATATCCATCAAATAACCAACAGTCATACGAGAAGGTATACCATGGGGATTAAACATAATATCTGGCCGTATACCATTAACTGTAAAAGGAACATCGGCTTCAGGAGCAAGCATCCCAACTATACCTTTCTGTCCATGAGGTACCGAGAACTTATCTCCAATCTCCGGAATTCTCAATTCCCGAGTTCGAACCTTAACAATCTTATTACCTTCCTTATCTTGAGTAATAAAAACAGCATCGACAATTCCAGTTTCTTCCTGATGAATAGCAGAAGAAGCTTCCTTCTTTGTTTGAATAGAAATTTCTCTAGCTTCACTCAAGAACTTGGGAGGACTAATTTTCCCAATAACAACTTCTCCAGAGATCATATTTGCTTCAGGATAAACAATTCCATCATTTTCTAAATATCTATAACTCTCTTCAGTTCTATAACCAGAAACATCTTTATCTGGAATAACAATCTCATCCTTAAGACCTCCCGCATAATTCAATTCAACGGAAGTATAAGGTCTAAATCTTGAACTTCGTCCAAGACCCCTATCAACAGAACCCTGATTCAATACAGTGGCGTCCTCCATATTATAACCTTCATAAGGCAAAACAGCAACGATAACATTCTGCCCAACTGGATGAACATTTAAAGTATCATAAATAAAAGTCCGAACCAAAGGCTTTTGAGGATAATGTAAAAGCGAAACATCTGTATCGACCCTCACCTGAAAATTTCCAGCATAAATACCAAGACCCTGTCGATAAGCCCTCGAACCACCCTTAACCATACGCGCAGGAGGATCGTGATTTCCAAAAGGAATCAAAGATACCGAAACACCAAAAATATCCAACTCATCAACTTCCAAATGAGTATGTTCCTCAATCAAATTTTTTTCATTAAGCGAAATATAACAATCATCCTCTTCAGCAGCATCAAGATACTCCAAAATTCCTTCCTTGAACAATCCTTCCCAAGTCAAAGCTCCTTCCTTAATCAACTTCAAATGCTCTTGCTTCAATCTAGAGACTCCATTCTCAACAATAATCAGCGGACGAATAACTCTTCCAATCTCAGAACTCATAAAAACGGTATCTAAAAATGTATCAAACTTAATCGACATTTCAATCGGGAGCTTTCCTCCCCTTCTAGCATTCTTAACCTCCCTAATAAAATTCTGAACTTCGGAAACCGCACCGATAAATCTCCCATTATAGAAAACATCAATACTTCCCTCCCCCTCTTTCATTCCAGAATTTTTCAAGACTTTAATTACCTCGTCATAACCCATTTTTGTCCGAGTAGAAATTCTAGCCAAAAGGGCCAAGTTCTTTCTTAAACCAATTTCAGTTCCTTCAGGAGTTTCAATCGGACAGAATCGACCATAATGTGTTGGATGAACAGTTCTCGCAGCCAAATTCTCTTGCTCCCCCGGGAGAGTAGAAGTCACCCTCTGTAATTGAGACATAATCGCGAAAGAATTGTTCTTATCCATATTCTGAGTCACACCATTTCGCTCACCAATCCAAGAACCGGTAGCAATCGCACTTTCCATTCGATGCGTAAACAAAGTAGACTTAGCAATTGTCTTAATAGAATAAAATTTCCGCCTCTTTACAGTCTTCTGCAAAGTATGCTGAACTTCCCTCAATAAAATATTCATATTAACCCTAAACAAATCAGCAAGCAAATCACCAGAAAGTCGAACCCTCTTATTCGCATAATGGTCCTTATCAGTCATAGAATCTTTAGGATTTTCCTTAGCAACATAAAATTGTTTGATAAACTTACAAAGAGTCTTAGCTTTCTCAACCCGAGAATCTTTGTCAAGACCAATGTGAGGTAAGAAATAAGAATCCATTCTTTGCTTAACTCTATCAAGCATTTCCTTGTTAGTGCCTTGCAAAGCACTCTTCTCCGCAATCCACATCAAAGCATCATTAATACTCCCAATTTCCGCATACTCATAAAGATTAACAATCAAACTATCTGTCTGCTTCCCGACCAATTGCGCAATCTCAGAATCACTTGACAAGCCAAGTGCTTTCAATAAAACAATCGCCGGAATATCCCTAAAACGTGAAAAAGAAATCTCCAAAATTCCTTCAGCACTCTCAACCAAAGAGACAGGAATCTTGTAAGCCCCCCTTTGGGAAAATAAACGTAACATCAAACGCTTCTTAACCTTCTGCCATTCAACAAAAGTCTGATTAGAAGCAAGGTCTTCAGCCATAACCATAACTCTCTCATTACCATTAATCAAAAAGTAACCTCCCTGATCCTTCGGATCAATATAATTCTTAATTAAATCTTCTTCGCTCATCCCCTCAAGATTACAAGCACCACTTTTTACCATAATTGGAATTCGCCCAAGCTGAACTTCTTCAGTTTCAACCTGACCAGCATAATTAATTGTCATCTCCATCCAAATCGGAGCAGAATAAGTTAAACTTCTCAATCGAGACTCTGTTGGAGTAACTGGCTTAGATGACCCATCAGACTCAACCATATTCGGTTTACCCACCCGAACCTTACCTAACTTAATCTCAAAATCTTCTGTAGGGAGAGAATCGGAAAGCTCAGTTACAATTTCCTGCATTCTATTCTGAATAAAATCATTAAAAGATTTAATATTAGACTCAACAAGGGAATGAGTCTTCAAAAACTCTCGAACTAATACATGCTCAGCCATTTTTCACCTCCAGTGAATAAATGTCTGCTCGAAACATTTTCAATGTTACCTTTTTTCGTGCCTTGCAAGAAAAACATGAAAATTGTTCATAATTTACTTCAGCCATTTTTAAATGACCACCCTATAATATACTTCAGCATAATCGCCCTTTCGTTCAATCTTAACGACATCACCAGTTTTACAACCTTCAGGAAGTGCAGGATCCTTATTAGAAATTTTAGGTAGCTGCGCCAAAGCAATATTATGTTCCGCTAAGACCTTTCCAGCGTCGGTGGAACTCAATTTCGTGTGCCTTGGTTGTAGTACGTGCATTTTACTTTTAGAATATTAGTCTTTAGATAATGAAAATATCAAAAATGGCTTTAAAAACCTTTTCTTTTTTGTTATTTTAGAGTAGTTCGTGTCAAAATCATCCAATTTACAACTTTTTCTTTATTTCAGAATAAGCCTTTTCTCCATTAATAATTTTCCCAAAATATTCTCCAACTTCCGGACCAACTAAGATTTGCGAGGTCTGAATATTACCCATAAATTTCAAACCTTCAAAGCCACAACTTTTATACAAATGGGTTAAATCCTCCACTTCTTTTCGAATTCTCCCTTGCACAACTTCAAGAGGATTAAATGTAAAACTATAATCAAAAACAGAAGACGCAGAAACTCGGATATGTTTCCGCCCATTAGGAAAAATAATTTCGGCTTCCCCCAAATCAAAATCGAGACCCTTACCAGTCAAAACCCCATAAGCAAGATTACATTCAGTATTATAAAATTGCATTGGCGGCATAAATGATTCACAGTTAGATTCCTCCAAATCCCCACAAAACCCCTCCTCTGCATAATGAATCATAGGTTCAGCAAGCTCCTTCTTCGAACAAACAATCAAAATTTCCTCCCCAGAAGAACTTTTCATCTGCTCATCCAAACTATAAAACGGCATCCAATCAGAAGGATTCGCACCAATACTACAAAAGACAAAATTGTCAAACTTATTTCCCAGAGTTTTTTTTCCAACCCGAATGTCTACGCTCAATGAACTAATTTCATCCCGCGCATCTTGTACTGCCTGATAAAGTCCAGCAATTCTTTTATTCATAAAAGATAATCCCCCTAGAGATATTTAAAGATTTATATGATAAAAGATATGGCCCCGAGGGGATTTGAACCCCCGACACCTGGATTAAAAGTCCAGTGCTCTGACCAGGCTGAGCTACGGAGCCATTGTATTTCTCAGACTGGTCGACCAGGCCGAGATTTTTTGAAATCGACTAATCGTAACTTCTCGATTTTAAGGAATCGAGTCAAGCTACGGAGCCATAGATTAATGATTAAAATTCAATTTAAAAAACTATTCATTCGTTAAATCAAGAGAGACAATTATAGATCTTGCCTTAGGAATTAACTGTCGAATTTTAATTCCAGACATATTAAACATTTTTTTTGAAGCCTTTATAGAATCTGTATCTGCGTATTTATCCGAAAGATAAACAACCTCTTTAATTCCCGATTGAATTATGGCCTTAGCACATTCATTACAAGGAAACAATGCGATATAAATCGAACTACCAGACAAATTCCTTCCAACGCTATTTAATATAGCATTCAACTCAGCATGACAAACATAAGGATATTTAGTATCTAGAAAATCTCCTTTCCTCGCCCAAGGCAAATCATCATCTGAACAGCCAATAGGAAACCCATTATAACCAACCCCAATTATTTTTTTGGTTGAATCTACTATACAAGCACCAACCTGAGTATTAGGGTCCTTACTTCTCTCTGCAGAAAGAAGAGCTATAGACATAAAATAATCATCCCATGAAAGAACATCTTTTCTTTTAGAAATTTTAGAAGTGGTTGGAGAACCCTGTACAACCTTACCCAAAACCGCTCCAACCTTAGAATGCAACTCTTCAACAGTCCAATCATTCCTAAACCTATGGTCTGCCATCTCAATACATCTTCTAATATTCTGTTTGTAAGGGTCATTAGATTCCATCTCTCTCTGCTCTGCCGCAATAAAATCTTCAAATGAAATCCTGTCAGTAGCACTAGCCCTCCCAACAATCCTTGAATACCTCACTTCAATATCTGCATCAACCGCAAACAAAACAAACTTCTCTTTCTTCCTCAATGCTCCCACCTCCCCGGGACAACGAATACTTTCAATCACCGAATTTCCACCAGCCTTAATCGCCTGCAGATATAATTGTTCAACAATATAACTAGGACCAAACTTCGCGCGAAGATCATTCCCCACAGAAACCATATTATCTCTATTAACTTCAAGTCCCCTCCTTAAAATCTCTTCAGTCAAAAAAGCTCGAACAGAATAATGTTTGAATCTCCTCCCGATTAGATAATTGACAATCGCTCCTTTTCCCGCACCTAAAGTTCCGGTAATTCCAATTATCATAAGAAAAAATCCTTAGATTTTTGACAAGCAAGGGCTATGCCATTGCATAATTTCAAATCTATTACCTCCATAATTCCAATTATCATCTAACACAAACACAAAAATCATTTATAAAAACTATTAGACTAGACTATATATTACTTCCACCAGTCGAACCCCATGCACCAGCACCCCGGACAGTTTCACTTAATTCTTCAACAACTTCAACATCCGCAGTCGCAACCGGAGCAATAACAACTTGTGCAATTTTATCACCTGCATTAATCTCAAAATCTTCATCACCCGTATTCAAAACAACAACCCCATACTCTCCACGATAAGTATATTCAATCACCCCCCCAAGAGTCGTAATCCCTCGTTTATAAGCCAATCCACTTTTATCACGAATTGAGGCAAAATAACCTTCGGGCAATTCCATAGAAATCCCTGTCAAAACCAATCTCCTTTTTCCGGGAGCGATAATACAATCTTCAGCAGAAAATAAATCCATCGCAGCATCGCCCGGATGAGCATACGCCGGAACAATCGCATTCTCTTTCACTTTTTTTATCTTAATCTTTATCATTTTAAACTAACCCTCCGCGCAACTTCATCAATTTGCTCAATCCTAATCTTATCCCCATTTTCAAGATTAATAAAATCTCTGTTATTGTCTGCAACTAATACTGCTGGACCACGGACAATTTCAATCTCAATCTTTTCATCTTCCGCCAAAATCAAGGACTCATGAGATTTGGTCACATTATTGAAAGCAATCCCAATACCAGTCTTAAAATTCTTATGAGTAATCGAAGAAAAATATCCTCCAGACCCATAAGGGGTAGAAACAACAATCCCATCTCCAATTAAATTATCAATCCCCCTTTCCCCAACAAGAACATTAAAACGAACTGCTTCTGTAGGCAAACTATTCCTCACCACAATATCATTAACACCAATCAATTCCCGAGTCTCGAACCGCCCACGATGAATTGCCTTCAATTTATGAATCTCCCCAACTTCAAAATTTCCTAAAGAATATTTTTTCAACGCTTCCTCCAATTCCCCGCAATAACATTTTCTTCCAACCTCACTATCCTTCATCGAGAGTTTCAAAACTCCAGGAAACATCCTCTCCGCAATTAAAAACATCCCATCCCCCCCATAGCTTATTACCAAATCAGGATTCTCTTCGACAAAAACAAAACCCAAATCTTTCAAACGTTCCTTCATTCCATTAACTTTCTCCAAATCCTTCCCGACAATATGTATTTTTTTCATTCTTCTATAAATGTAAATCGTTTAACTTGTTCTCCATCAACATTTTTAAATCCTATGAAATCTTCAAGTAAACGAGTCCAAACCTGTCCAATCTCAAAATCCTCCGAATCATAAAGTGCCCGATAAACAACAACTTCCTTTTCCGGATCCTCACAATCCTTAGCAATAGCAATTACCTCATACTCACCCCCCTTAAAATGCCGATACTTCCCAATTCTCAAATCACTCATACCCTCACCCCCACTTCCTCAAAAAATTCATCAACAGATTTTTTCAATTCTAGCAGATATTTTTCCGAAACATCTTTTTCCTTAGAAAAACTATCATCAATCAATTTTCCCCCAGCCTTAAATCCTTGCAAGAAAAACTTTTTCGGTTTCTTTCCACAAACTTTATTCATCCATTGACCAAGAGCCTTCATCTCTGAGGAATCATGAAACCTTTCAACAATCGTCGTCCGAAATTCATAATCATCTAGATTAGAAATCATTTTAATAGATTTCTCAATCTTCTCCCCATCAACCTTAGCCCCTACAACTTCAGAATATTTTTTCTTAGAAGCCTTTATATCCATAGCAACAGCGTCGACCAAATCCTCATTAATTAATTTTTTTAATCGCTCAGGGAAACTTCCATTAGTATCAATCTTAATCTTGTATCCTAACTTCCTAATTTTTCTAACAAAATCAATATCTAAGCTCATCAAAGGCTCTCCTCCAGAAATACAAACAGCATCAAGCTTTCCTTTCCGCTCTTTTAAAAATTTAAGAATATTTTCCTCTGAAAATCCCCCCCCAAAATCCTTAACTACCAACTCGGGATTATGGCAAAAGCCACAACGAAAATTACACCCAAATAAAAAAATAGTACAGGCAACCTCTCCAGGATAATCTATCAAGGTTGTCTTCTGCAAACCAACGATTTTCATACTACTCTCCTGAAAATAAAACACGGTCTTTGAACTCTTCTAACTTCCCTTCGTTCCATCGTGCTGTCGGTCGCAAGTATCCGCAGACCCTACTCCATACCTCACATTTTGTTCGCCCCATTTATATCACCTCCTAAATTTATTTGAGAGTTTGTAAATGGGGCTTCCAAAGTATCGGGCTCACCAGAGGACTTACTAGAATCATCCTTTGAGGAGTCATGCCCTACGAGGGCCTCCCCAGAAAACTCATTTGACTCTTTACCAACCTCATCTGCATCGGCTACAGAAATTGGAGTCGCCTCAATCTCCGCAAGCTCTTCATCACATTTCGGACAATATTCATGTTCCCCATTCAAATAACCATGGACCGGACAAACAGAGAAAGTCGGAGTAATCGTAAAATAAGGCAAGTGATAATTATACGCAATCTTTTTCACCATCGCCCTAACCGAATCCTTACTCATCTTCTCTCCGACAAAAGTATGAAACACAGTATTATGAACAAAAACCAGACAATCTTTACCAGCCAAATAATTATGATTTTTCTTCGTTGTCAAATCATAAAACATATTATCTTCAACATTAGTTTTTGAACATTCTTTAACTCTCACGACGGGGAGATGTCGTTTTTTCCTATTTGACACTTTCTCTCGAATATTTAATACATTTACATTAGCATCAATTTTATCCCGAATAAAACTGAGATAATACTGTGGAATTCTCAGTCTATAAATTTTCTTCTCATTAGCTCTCTTAGATTCCTTACTATACTTTCCAATATTAATCCCAGCGACAGAAAACACTTCAAGTAAATCATCAGCTAAATTCGGAGAAACAGTACTATATTCCAAATCTCCATCTCGCCCACTGATATGACCATCACTATCCATTAACCCAGTTAAAAGTGAAAAAACATTTGAAGAATTTAAATTACTCTTAACAAAATCTGGAATCCTAACATCATAAACTTTCTTACCTACAACAAATCCACATTTAAAGAAAAAGTCCAATACATTTTTACTCGAAGTACCCACCCGCCTCAAAACCTCACTCCGCTTGTCATTCTTAATTACACTAATTTCTACACCAAACTTTTCAAATAAAATTTTTTTCACCTTAGCCAAAACTTTAACATTACTACTAAAAAATCTTACACTGTATTTCTTAATATTATTCCCCCCACGATTATCCACAAGTTTAGAAATACATCCATCCCCAATAAAAAATCCAATCAACCACATCATATCAGAATCAAGCTTAGTTTTCTTATTAGGGTAAAGATTAAATGAATTTTGCAACACGTAATCTCCCCTTTTTAATTCATCTGCCCTTCTCTCCACAACCGCATACTTATTATAATTTTTATATTTCTCCCTACAAAACTTACTCATCCGAAGATGATTAGCAAAACTCTTAACACCTTCTATCTTTTTCTCACAAATCGGGCAAATAGACTTAACCTTAATTTTTTCTAACACAAAAAAAGGATGCCAATCTGAAGTAACAATATCCAGATTTTTCTCCCCCCTAACCCGTATCTTATCATGTTTTTTAACATCAATCTTCATCGCATCACTAATTTCATCCCACTCACCAACACCTTCCTGATCATTATAACTAAGTACTTTTATCGGTTTAATTTTATCAAAATCTCGAACAATATCCTCTATCTTAATAAGTCCTTTATCTGTCAAAACCTTATTCCCCTTCTCAATACATCCTCCCGTATATTTACATTGCAATTCATCTTGTAAATCCAACGCTTCAAAAACATCCTCTGTAAAATTCACCGGCAACTGGGTAGAATTTGTATAATATGGATTCGCCCCATTTTGATAAGCTTCCTCATTTGCAACAAGAACTCTCCCAAATCTCTTCTTATCCATTCTCGCAAAACGATAGGTCGTTCCCTCCCCCGGAGTAGCTTCGAGATTGTAGATACTTCCCGTCTCCGTCTGAAACTCTTCTAACTTCCCCCTCATGAAATCCATAATCTTCACCGCAAACCCATGCCCTTTCTCAGTAGTAATATTCTCCCCTGGAAGAAAATTTGTAATTGATTCATTCATCCCCAATAACCCAATAGTAGAAAAATGATTCTTCCAATATTCCCCAAATCTCTGATGAACTTGCCTCAGATAAAATTTCGAATAGGGATAAAGTCCCACCTCGGTAAAATTCTCAATGGCCTTCCTCTTTATCTCTAAGCTCTCCTTAGCAAGTTCCATCAACCTATCAAGACGAGCAATAAAATCATCCTCGCCAGTAGAAACATAACCCAGCCTCGGCATATTAATTGTAACAACCCCTATAGAACCTGTCAAAGGATTCGCACCAAACAAACCACCGCCCCGTTTTCTCAACTGAGTATTATCAATCCTTAAACGGCAACACATACTTCTCGCATCCTCAGGCTTCATATCTGAATTAATAAAATTAGAAAAATATGGAATCCCATATTTCGCAGTCATTTCCCAAATCAAATCATGATCCTTGTTGTCCCAATCAAAATCCTTAGTAATATTATATGTCGGAATTGGAAAAGTAAAAACTCTCCCCGAAGCATCTCCCTCAAGCATACATTCTGCAAAAGCCCGATTAATCATCTCCATCTCAACCTCAAAATCTTTATAAGTCTCCATCTGGGGCTGACCCCCAATAACCACATGCTCATCAGCCATATAGGAAGGAACCTTCAAATCCATCGTCAGATTTGTAAATGGGGTATTCCCTGTAATAAAAACCTTGCCATTTCGTCTCGCAATCACCGTTTCATTATCTGTATTAGGACACCAAATAATTCCACTATAGTTAACATTTTCAATCTTTTGAATATAGGTATCCTTATGCTTAATAAGTCTCAAAACATAAATCTCCTTTCTACCTATAGTCGGCTTCCTACAAATAACACTAAATCCATACTCAGCACTAACTGCAATTTGCTGCAATCCATCCAGAATGTTCTTACTCGTCGTCGCTATTTTACAACCCTCAAAACCATCTGCCTTCAAATAAGTATCCAAAAAAACTCTCGCCTGTCGACAACTCAAATTAAATAATCTATCAGGAATAAAGCCAACACAATTATCCACCCCAAACATTTTATGAATTTTTCGAGAAGACTCAGCATTCAACCGAATCATTTTAACACTATCGCCAAAAGCAGGACAAGAATCTCCAATAGAATAATTCAAAGCGAAATAATCTAAAAGCGAAATAATCTCATTATACCCCCTAGGATTTTTAATCTTAGATTGATAAATTGTAACTCTCTTACAATGCCTATGTTTCTGACCAGAATTTTCAATACTCCCCTCGGCAATTATCCATGCCAAAAGCTTAATTTCCTCATCAGAAATTTTCTTATCCAAAGAAACATTCTTCCCAGCAATAGGGACGATAAAGGGCGACTTCATCTTTAAGGTATTCTCAATTTCTTCTAAAACGTAATCTTCTGTCTGAAATTTTTTCCTAACAATTCTATGTCCCGGAGAGATAAGTTGGTCTTGAATTCTATTCTTCAAACGATACATAACTCCATGATATTCTCGCTTAAACAACTTCTTAATTGGCTTATCTTCGACAATTCCCTTCCCAATATTAAACGTCTTAATCACATCCCCCCTTTTCAATTCACCATAACCTGCCCAACCATTCGGAGTTAAGATTTCTGTATCCTCCGACATACACTGAAAACCAACTCTTGTCGGAACAGCCATATTAAACAAAAATTCTTGCATACCCTGTTTCACATCCTTATAGCTCAGATTATCCGTCCGAATAAAAGGAGCAAGCAAAGTATCAAAATTAGAAAAAGCCTGAGCCCCCGCAGTCTCTCCTTGCAAGGTATAAAAGAAATTAACAATTTGCCCCAATGCCGTCCTAAGATGCTTCGGCGGTTTCGATTCAACCTTCCCCTTAACTCCTTTGAAACCAACAGTCAATAAATCCTTCAAATCCCACCCGACACAATTTCCTGAAACAACGACTTTCCCCTCCCGCATAACAATTAAGGTACCATTCCTAACTGAAAAATCATAAACATTTCCATGATAAGGTTTCTTTACTATACTCTTTCGATATATTGGAGTAAGATGATTATTTTCTACGGAGACCATATAAATATCCATTCCCTTCCGCCGAGTAATTGTACCACAAACTCCAATTTTCAATAAACATTCAACCACATCATCGGCTAATCTTTTCGATTTGGTATAATATTTCAATAATTCACCTTTTTTAGAAAAAGAGCCATCCCCCTTAAATAATGCAATCAAAAATTTCCTAATCATTTTAGAATTCAACTCTTTAATATTATCTGGAACATACTTTGCTCCAGAAATTCCAAAACTTTTTAGATAATAAAATAAATCCTTAGAATGTAAATGGATATTAAATTCAGAACTATCATTATAATTTAATTTCATTCGGTCTAATAAACTTAATACTTCCCCCCTATACTTCTTCCTAGATTGTGCAATACTAATCCTATAATCCCTCCTATTAGGCTCATAAACCGAGCCTTCAGAAAGATACCAGCCCATGAACTCCACATAATTAACCATATCAAATTTTTCAATATTTTTCTTTCTATTTCCTCCACGAACTACCGGAATCTGAAATGTTTCCATATCCTTACCCTTCCAAGAAACCTTTTTATCAAACTCCATCCCATACTTAAATTCGGTAGGATTTACAAACTCCCAAGATTTCTTATGTTTTCTTCTCACCAAAAGACGATGTTCTGGGGTCACTGATAAAGACACTCCTCGCCCCTCAAAAGAATACATATCTCCAGAATATTTATAGACCTGTTTATCATAAGGAGCTTGAAACTCTAACTCCCCAGTTTTCAAATTTTTTGTAGCAACCTTTTCCCCCTTAGCAACATCTTTAAAAAACTTCCAACCATTCTCAGTCAATATTTTAGTTTTATCATCAAAACAGTATGCTCCCAAGGTCCCTAAATCATGGATATGTAAATCTCCAGCCTCATGAACCTTCCGAATCGCCTCAGGATAAACTCGCCTCATCCAATAATTTGAAATAATCTTCGTAGCAATATAATTATTCAAACCCTGCAACGAAAAACCCATATTGGAGTTCTCCTTAACCATCCAATCATTCAACCCAATATAATCTTCAACAGCCTCAATCGTATCAAATAAACCTTTAACATTCCTTAACTCATCATGGCTTTTCCGATAAAGAATGTATGCCTTAGAAACCTTCGCATGCCCCGCTTCAATCAAAGTCTTCTCAACAAGATCTTGAACCTCTTCAACCTCGGGGATTCCATATTCTCCATAAATCTTATTCAGATTTTCAACAACTTCCTTCGCGAGAACCTTCGACTTTTCCTGATCCTTTCCACCAACAGCTCGGGCCGCCTTCCAAATCGCATCAGCAATTTTACTTTCCTGAAAGAGCACAACGCTCCCATCTCTTTTCCTTACTTTTGTCACCATAAACAAAAATCTTGATTCTCCAAATCGGGTACTGCCTTAGATTTTTTAATCACCAGATCACCTACTGGGTGATCCGCAAGGACTTTGTCATTGCATAATCTTAAATTTATTTTTCCCATTTTATTTTAATTTTTTTATCTCTTCCTTAAACTCATCAATGTCCGCAAAGTCCCTATACACCGCCGCAAAACGGATATATGCAACCTTATCCACTTTCTTCAACTTATCCATAACAATTTCCCCAACCTTTGAACTCGGAATATCTTTATCTTTTGCAATCCGATAAATCCGAGCCTCAATATCATCAACAATCTCATCAATCTGCTCAGTAGTAAAAGGCCGCTTTTCTAAATTCTTGGAAACCCCTTCGAAAAGTTTATCCCGATTAAATTTCTGTCTCCGTCCATCCTTTTTAATAACATTAAGGTCCAATTCAACTCGCTCATACGTAGTGAATCGTTTCTCACATTTTAGGCATTCACGTCTTCTACGCGCTCCAGACTCAGAATCTCGTTTATCCGTAACTTTCGTATCTGGATTTGTACAATATGGGCACCTCATCTTATTTTGTTATTTTATAATGAATACAAGATATTGTATCTCGCACCCCTTTTTACCACAATTACTTGTAGATGTAACTTATCACTGTCTCAATCACTATTTAAAGATTATTGTAATAAAAGAACTAGATTCGTTAACGATAGTTAACAAAGCAAACTACCAGTTACTTTTTTTAAGGGACTACGAAGATTTAAAAGTAGAATCATAAACCAATTTTATGTCTTTTTTAACAGCCTCGATATCTTGATTTCCATTAATTATTACAATATTCTCAGAATTTAAAACTCCGGGCAAATTTAGATAATTTTGTCTAACTTTATCCAAAAATTTCTTATCACTATCAAATTTTCTTCTAGTTCTTCCATCCCTATGATCTAATCTATCAAAAGCAATTTCAACTGGAACATCCAAAATCATAGTTAAATCTGGAACATTGTAATAATAGTTAGCAAATTTTATATCATGATAAGAAACACCTTGGGCCCCCTGAAAGGCAAAATTTGAATGCCAATATCTATCTGAAATAACATTAATTCCCTGCTCCAACATCGGGACAAAAATCCGATTATGAGAATCTCGGTTCTTGGCAAAATGTCCTACTGCTTCTACTGCATTTTCATAAGGGTCTCCATCTGATTTCAACATCTCTCGAGCCTTACGACCATTTTCATCAAAATCATTAGGTTCTCGCGTCACAAAAACCGTACTAGATTTATCCGCACCAATAATCAAATCAACAAGATAAGGCAACTGCGTTCCCTTCCCACAACCATTAATTCCCTCAAGAACAATAAATTTTCCAGGTTTCATTTTATTTCACCAAACCTTGATCACGATACTTAGCGTCCTGCGCTTCAACTTTCGCAATTATTATTGGCTTCGCATCTTCAAAAAATGGCTGAGCAAATTCTCTTGTCCAAACCCTGTTTTCATAAGACCGTTCAACCAACTTCTTCACAAAACTATCATTAAAATTCTGAAGACTCTTCCCATAAATATGATACGAATCAGATTGGTCAATAAACCTCCCAAGCTTAATCTCCTCGCCCCGCTTTTCAGAAATCACCTTCGCCATATATTCTGCCAAATGAATAAACGCAAAATCGTTCATAAACGCCGCTTCGTAAGCATCCCGACTTCTAAATCTCATATTCAAATTCAATTTCGCCTCGCCATCAACCTCATTTGAATAAAGTTCAAACTCTGGATTCGCCCTTAAAATTCTTCCCCACAAAGATTGGAAACAAGCCGGATCAGAAATATTCAAATCCTCCCAAGGCTTCCATGAAATAACTTGCGCCCTTCGAGTAATCGGACTCCGCGCCAAATTATCAATCATCATCGCAACTTGATCAATAGATTTATCCAGCCCCGGAACTTTATACTTACACATCCTCTCATGATAAGTATACTCCCACCGCTTATCATCAGGGTCATTCTGGTCTCGCACCCAATGGTCCTTAATCCCATCCAAAACTTCTTGCCGATATTCCTCCAAATCTTCCAATCCCCCTGGAAAAGATTTATGAATCATGGGCTCAGAAGAAGGGTCTTCAATAATAGTACTCATCGTAGAATCGATACTCGGTGGGGACATATAAAGGCCATTTTCGGGATTCTTGTCGTCATATTGCGTCCTAACAAATCCTCCTCGCGCCGCCAAAATAATTAAAGAATTTTCCCAAGCCTGTGCTAAAGTCTTTCCTCTAGAAAAAAGAACCGGGATATTTCCATTTCCCCCAGAAGACATCACACCAACAAAACCCTCTTTTTGACGTTCTTGAAAAATTTCCTCAATCTTAGAACCCTCCCCCCGAAAATCCACACAATAATCCTGCCATTCACCTTCCGCTCTACCCGCCTCATCAATCATAACATCCCCCAACAAAATAGATTAATAAATAAGTATATACTCCAAAATATATATTACTTCAAACACGCAAAAATTTTACATGCATTACAAATCTCTCCGCTCGACGGCTCCCCACATTCCTTACAAGTCTTCAACTCAAAAACATTTTCCGTCCGCAACTTCGGAACCAATTTCTGAAAATTCTCAACAATTTTCTTTTTCTCAATATCACTAATCCCCCTCATCCACTCTCGCGTCTCAACTCGATACGTCCCAAACGCACACGGACACTTATCATACAGAATATCAAACTTCTTCGCCTTAGCATATTTTCTAATCTCCGACTCCGGGACAAAAAACAACGGCTTAATCCTCTGAGCAAAACCTTCAACTGCCTTGCCCCCGGTAGCAGGTGAAGAATTAACTCCAAGCAAAACATTCCCTTTCAGAAAATTCATCAAAACATTCTGTGCCTCGTCATCGAGATTATGCCCAGTTACAAGTTTGTCAGCCCAAAGCTTCTTTGCCCATTTATTCAAAATCCACCTCTTAATAATCCCACAAACAGTACAGCCAGTAAAATTCTTCTGCTTCTTCAAAACCGCCTTGATAAAACAAATCCCCTGACCCAATTCCTTCTTCAAATCAACAATCGTCAAAGGAATCTCAAGCTCCTCGCAAAACTTAATCATATTATTATTATGAATCTTGGACCATTCGCCCAAATGCAAATCAATCAAAAGTCCATGAACATCATATCCCAGTTTCTTCAGTATATATAAGATAGAAGTAGAATCTTTCCCACCAGACAGAGCAACAACTATCTTATCTCCCTCGCTGACCAAACTATATTTCTTAATCGTCTCTGCAACTTTCTTTTCAATACCCATTGGCAAATCTATAGATTTGTCACCGCGTTTTTCCATAGGAAAAACAAGACTACGGTTCTCTTCTGCCCCAGCAATTTAATTATCATGTAACTGATTACTTCAAAACATTTATAAAGAATTGTAATTTCAACATTTCATGACAAGCAAAAAAAAATGCGATTGTAAAAAGATTCTAAAAAGTTTATCAAAAAATTATTGGGCAGTCTCAACAGTAATTCTCGCAGTAGTTCTAATTTTAATATTCATAATTGGTGGAACTGGAGGATCAGCAATTAGTGCAGACGCTGCTGGGATAAAAGTAGCAGATTGGGCGAGTGGGCAGGTAAGTGGTGTGGAAGTAGTTTCCGTAACCGACGAAGGAGGACTTTATGCAGTTACATTTTCTTATATAAATCCTGAAAATTCACAAACAACAGAAGCGACTCTCCAAATAACCAAAGATGGACAGAACCTTATCCTTCAAGCAATCCCATTAACTGGGGCAGTTGCTCAAGAGGCTCCTTCAAATACTCAAACACCAACACCAACTAATATTCCTAAAACAGATAAACCTAAAGTAGAATTATTTGTTATGTCTCACTGCCCCTATGGAACTCAAGCAGAAAAAGGAATGCTTCCAGTAGTAGGAGTCCTTGGAGATACAATTGATTTCAATATCAAATTCGTATACTATGCTATGCACCCAACATACGGTGAAGTAGAAGAACAACTTGACCAATACTGTATCCAAGAAGAGCAAAACGACAAGTTCATTGATTACCTAACTTGCTGGTTAGGAAAGACGGGAAGTGAAGCTGATGGAGCGGCATGTCTTGATGAAGCAGGAATTGATAAAGCAAAGTTGACTACATGTACTGCAGCAGCTAACCAGGAATTCAACGTATTAGCTAACCTTGAAGATAAATCTTCATGGCTAAGTGGACAATTCCCTAAATTCGATATCCATAAATCTGAGAACGAAGCTTATGGAATTGGAGGATCACCTACATTAGTAATCAATGGAGTACAGGCACAAGCAGGAAGAGATTCAGCATCTTACCTAGGCGCAATCTGTTCAGCATTCAACGAAGCCCCAGAAGAATGTAATACAGAGCTACCTTCAGCACAACCAACACCAGGCTTCGGTTGGTCAACAACACAAGCAGCAGCTACTGCAGCTCAGTGCTCTTAAAATTATTTTTAGAATTCAACTCTTCCATTTGTCTAATAGTTTCAATCATATCATCATTTCTCTGCCTATCTTCAAACCACTTATAATATTTCTGTTTGTCTTTGTCATAAAATACTTCAATATCCAATCCTATCTGTAGCCTTTGAACATTATATAAAATCCTCCCAGTCCTCCCGTTCCCATCCATAAACGGATGAATCATCTCCAAATCAATATGCGCCTCTCGAATATCTTCTGCACTTTGTGGAGTTTTATATCGCTTACACCACCCCTCCAACCTGGGCCTATTCCCTCCGGCAGGAATCGTTCGAATAATTCTTCGCTCCCCTCCAGAATCCCTTCCCACAATATAAACTGTCTTCCGCCTCAATTTCCCTGCGTTATTCAAATTCAACCTACCCATTAAAACCTTATGAATCCCGCAAACATAATTAATATCAAAATCATTCGAATTCTTAGCAGCATATTGCCAAGCACCAATAGAATCCTCAAAAGCTTCTTCAGAATACTCTCCTTCAATTGCATTCGATTCTCTTAAAAACAAATATAATTTTTCATCCATCATGCTACAATCGGCTTATCCAAATAAGCAATCTCATCACTATCAAGCCTCAAAGTCTCCCGAATATCCGAACGCTGTAAAATAATTTTAAACAACATAAAATCTTTCATCGCAGTCTTCGTCGAAATATGACAATGCTTCGCATACTTCTGACAAATCGTCTTCTTTTTCATAGCTCTTTGATTCTGCAACCAAATCTTCAAAATTCTTGACGGCTTCCGGTAACTAGTCCATCCAGCCCGATTGTATTTCTTAGCACTTGCAATCCCCGCACCAAGTAAAAAATACTCATAAACCATAAACCTCCAATGCCTCTGTCTCCTAATCCTTCCCCTAAAAACATCAGCTAAACTCAACGCATCAAACGCCTTAGCCAATTCCTCACCCTTATAGGCTACAGGAATATTTTCCTCAATCCATAAAAAAATATCATCAATCGGCATGTTCACCTCATCATAAACTTTCAACATCTCTGCATCAATTTTCGCATTTTTGAAAACATACTGCAATGCAGAAAAAATCGATTGCTCCCTATTTCTCTCACCGACTTCCTGTAACAACTCGGGAGAATCCATATTAGAAAGAATTTGTAAATCATTCAAGGCCGCACGAATATCTCCACGAGCTTTAATCGCAATAGAAGTCAAAACTTCCGACGATACAACACAATTTTCCTTCTCACAAACTTCCTTCAAAATATCTAGAACAACCTTATAATCAACTTCTTTCAACTGGACCAACTCCACTTTCCGCCGAAGCAAATTAAACTTTTTATCCCAGATATCATTAGCCGTAATTATAATCGGAAACGAAGACTTCTCCAAAAGACCCAACAGTTCCCCAAGTCCTCCACGATCCTTAACCGCCGCAATCCCATCAACTTCATCAACTAAGATAATCTTATTCTTTCTAAACAAACTCCTTTGCTGAGAAGCAGGCCCCACAATTTCAGCAATCTTTGCTTTATTTCTAAAATCCGAAGCATTCAATTCTAAAATCTCCGCATCACTCTCAAACGCAATCGCATAAGCAAGACTCGTCTTCCCAACCCCTGAGGGACCATGTAAAACCACCGCCCGCTTCTTAGGAAAACTCTTCAAGAATAATTTTACCTTATCAACAGCCAACTCTTGCCCCTTAATATCTGCAAAACATTTAGCCCGATATCTCTCACACCACGGGATGTTGTCTAAATTCATCATAAGCAAAAATCTCCGATTTTGGATAACGCACGACATTGTGTCGTAAGACAATCTAAAAATCCTCTGCCTCCAAATTTATGTATCATCGTATCAACCCCAGATTTCCATTTATAATCATAGGGCTTATACCTTTGAGTTCATCAGTAAAAGAACAGTTGGGAAGAGGATTATAGAAAAATATTTTCTTCCCCATTTTCCAAGCAATATAAATCTCCAAAAAAGTCGCACCACCAATATAATTAGGAATCCCTTTCTTCTCGAAGTTTAAAACTAAAATCGCATCTTGGGGATCAATATTATCTTCGTCTATCCACATCATCATACTCCTCCATTTAACATGGTCTTCAGCCCCCAGATTCTTTAATCTCTCCTCAGCAAATGGATCCCCATAAGAATTCGGATAACTTACCTCATGTCCTGCCCCTTGCAAGATTCTTGCAACATGTTCAATTTCAGAATAAAAATGCTTACTACATGCAATAAAAATCTTCATGGTTACTCAGCCCCCTTCAGATCTCCACTTTTACCGCCAAGACCTGCTAAGACAAAACTCGCAATCAACGCTTCCAACTGAATAAACTCGTCCGCACCCTCAACCAATCTAAATTCCGCCTCACCCGTCTTCTCAGTCAACTTAACTTTCAAAGAATTATCAATTGGCAAATTCCAAACTTCTTTCTGAATCGCCTTAATCACGTCCTGCCCAGAAATCGACTCCTTCAACATGATATCTAAAAGTTTCTCACGAGAATTATGAAAATCACCAGTCAAGGCGTAATCCAAAACAATCTTTATATCCGAAGGCTTAGCCTTTGAAACAATCGTGTTAACAAGGTCAGGGGTAATGTTCGGAGAAATTGAGGCTGTTGCTTGCAATAAATTAATAACTCGTCTACAATCTCCCTCGCTCGCCTCATAAAGAGCATCAAACGCGTCAGCCGTAATCGACAAACCTTCGTCCCGTGAAATCAAATCAATTCTCTTCTTGATGTCCTTCTTCTCCAACAACTGAAATCGAAATACAACAGTTCTAGACTGAATAGGATCTAAAATCTTCGAAGAATAATTACAGGATAATATAAACCTACAGGTAGAAGTATAATTTTCCATAGTCCTTCTCAGCGCCTGTTGAGCCTCCCTGGTCAGCGCATCTGCCTCATCTAAGAATATAACCTTAAACGGAACGTCTCCAATTGCCCGAGTCCTCGCGAAATCCTTAACCTTCTGTCGGACAACATCAATACCCCTTTCATCCGAAGCATTCAACTCCAAATAATTTTCCCTCCAAGATTCCCCAAACAAACTTTTAACAACAATCAATGCCAAAGTCGACTTCCCAGTTCCAGCTGGCCCAGCAAAAAGCAAATGTGGGATATTCATAGAATTAGTCAAGGCTTTAACTCGCTTAAGAATCTCCTCCTGACCAACCATATCGTCAAAAACCTTCGGCCGATATTTCTCAGTCCACACCTCTGAATTATAATGCTCACTCATGATTTAAAATAAGAAGTCCCGTTTATAAGGATTATTGTGATAAATAAATATTAGTCATTAGCATCATAAGAAGAACTCTCTTCACTTTCAACGACATAATGAATTGGAAGCAAGTTAAATGAATCCGCCATTCTTTTTTGCTCTTCTGGAGAAATCCAATCCACTATAGCTTCAATACAAACATAGTCCAACAAACTCTTCAGCCCAATCATAAATCAATTAAACACAAATAGTTTTTAAAATTTCCCACCAAATTTTCCTCAGTCCTAGAATTACAATTACTTGTTTCTCTTAAGCTTTCTCTTTCGCTTTTCTTTCTTAAGTCTCTTTCGTTGCCACTTCCAACGCATTTGACCTTTCTTCTTCCATCGTCTTGAACTTCTTTTCATTTTGCTTGTAAAATGAAATGAAAGAATTTACTTCTTCCTTTTCATGGTATCATTGTATCCGAATTTTGCTTTATAAAGTTTCCGTAGAAAATTTATCTGTGAAACATATTTTAGATAGGATAGCCCTGCCAGGATTCGAACCTGGGTCCCAAGGCCCAGAACCTCGGATGCTTGACCAACTACACTACAGAGCTTTGAATTGTTTGTACCTATCTACATGTTTCTTATTTGAAAAACCTATCTCTTTTAAATACTTCTCTATCTCCCCTTGCCCGGATATATAAAAGTTACGATTATTTATAATTTTCGAAGGACAATACCCTAGGATTACAAATAAAGCCCTAGTATCCTGCAGTAATTTATTATCATGATTAGTAAAACTAATTCTCAATAAATTAAAATCTCTCTTAGACATACGATGTATACTCCCATCAGTATCAATTAAACCTCGGAGACATGCCTTCATATACTCTCTATTTTCATAAACCCATTTAGGAATAGTAGACTGATTAACAATTTTGTTTCCCGGATTAATTCCCATCCCCATAAAAAACTCAACCAACTTTCTACTCGATAAGAATAAATACCTTTCATTTTTACCATTTTTACAGGCATACTTTGGATTAATTCCAAATAATAATTTTGACAATTCCCCTAAATAATTATGATATTCTTTTTCATATCTTAAATCTCCAGTAATTCTAATTTGATAAACTCCAATTTTTCTAGCCTTTAAACTTTTTTTAGTATAATGCACATGACCGTCACCTAAAACAGCCCCTATAAATTCTGCAAGCTCAGAGCTATATTTAGGAATTTTAATATCAATCGTTGAACCCTGAGAATTAAAACCCCCCTTAGATTTGCCCCAATTATCTTCTAAAATCTCCAGAACACAAGATTCATAATTTTTCCCAGAAATTTCACATAATTTACCAAAAAGTTTTTTAGAAATTAAAACTTTTTCATATCTTAAATCCCCAGACAAATAATTAACTGGAATCTCCAAAATCTTAGATAACTCTGTCCAACCCATATTCCCCCTAGCCAACAAAATTAATTCCTTCTGTTTACCCTCGTTAAGCCTTACCCTCATGACCATAAAAACCACTAACAGTTTTTATATCTTCCTACTTGACCACTAGACTTGCTATTCTCTTTCTCAAAACCTTTATAACTCAATTTCCATTCATTAAAACATGGAAAAAATCAAAGCAACATTGATCTCAGAGAAAGTAACATCAAACACAGCCGAGGCTCAAAGCTTATTTGCAACCTCAAGATTTGGAGAAAAGTTTGGAGAAAAAATCCTTTACTCATTATCCGAAGCACTATACTTAATCCACGACAAAAAGATGGAACTCTACAATTTTAGAAACAAAAAACTCTCCGAAAAAGAAATTCTGAAGAAATTTGAACAAATCGATAAAAAATTCAAAACAAAATCCTTAGTTTTCAGTGACCTAAGAAAAAATGGTTACATCGTAAAAACCGCACTAAAATTTGGTGCAGAGTTCCGAGTATATGAAAAAGGAAAGAAAGTTGGAAAAGACCATTCTAAGTGGCTCTGCTTCCCAGTTTCAGAAAACACACAATTAACTTGGCAAGAATTCTCCGCAAAAAGCCGAGTCGCCCATTCAACAAAAAAGAATCTTCTAATTGCCGTCGTTGACGACGAAGGCTCCGTTTCCTATTACGAAGTCAAATGGACAAGAGTGTAAAAAGCTAACTTCTTCAATATAGCATGCCCCAACCTAATCTAGGATATATGTGAGGGTATAGCATGCCCCAACCTAATCTAGGATATATGTGAGGGTATAGCATGCCCCAACCTAATCTAGGATATATGTGAGGGTATAGC
>Ga0180009_10001184_pt1 | contig 32546 bp, 26 predicted proteins | sample OS_PC_MetaG_FD_123537 | JGI IMG/M metagenome (GOLD analysis project Ga0180009, IMG submission 123537) | Groundwater microbial communities from the Aspo Hard Rock Laboratory (HRL) deep subsurface site, Sweden - OS_PC_MetaG | ecosystem: Environmental > Aquatic > Deep subsurface > Groundwater...
CCTGTAAGCGGAAAGAGGTTGTTTGTTCAGAAAACCTTGGAAGCCAGGGATGGATTCCAGGAGCGCCAAGGATGGATGCATGCGTTTTTCTGAATAAATAACCTCTTGAAGCGGTTATGATCATAACCCCACATGTTTTTGGTGCACCCTTGGGTGTTGCTGAATTGACAGTTTTTCAGCCAGGATATATGTGATATAGACCGATCCGGTTTTTTTGCATGGCAACTGGGAATCGGTCCGGGTGAACAACCGAACAACCTCCGGGCCGTTTCTCAAGTCTCTTTCTCACTTAACCCAAACACGGAAACAGGAAAACGATGTCAAACAGTATAAAAAAACCTGAAGATTTGGATGGCAGGACATTGGTAAAACTGATCCTGGATATGGCGCATCGACTGGTTGTGCACCACACCCTCTGGTATACCGAAGTATCTCATCAGATGGGGGTGGAAAAAGCTCATACTGCGCTGGAACAGGTTTTTGAGAAGAGCCTGGCGGTGCAGCTGAACCGCTTGTCAAAGGTCCTCGGTTTTGAAATGAAGGATGGAGTGCCGGCCGTTTTGCTGGATATGCCGCGGACTTCCCAGATTGAACTGCTCGACAGTCTGGCCACCAACTGGCTGGCGAATGACGGGATCTGGTTTCAGACTGTTGAATTCGCTGACGGGATGAATGATGCCAAACGCTGCAACGATTCATGCTGGGCCCAGTTCTCTCCGTTTGAAGCCAGATCAATTAAGAAAATCCTGGCGCTGGGGGAATATCCCGGGCTGGAAGGGCTGAAAGCAGCGCTGAATTTTCGGCTCTACGGCCGGATCAATTCTCAGTCATTTTCCGAGGAGACCCCGGACAGTTTTGTATTCCAGATGAATGAATGCAGGGTCCAGGTGGCTCGAAAACGAAAAGGGCTCGATGACTATCCCTGCAAATCGGTCGGACTGGTTGAATATCCCTATTTTGCAAGGGCGGTGGATGCCCGTATTGTGACCACCTGTATCGGCTGTCCCCCGGATGATCATCCCGCGACCTGGTATTGTGCCTGGCGGTTCAGTCTGAAAGCGGACGAAACGGATGCCATCGCTGCTGATGAACCGCTGCAAAAGTCCAATTGATAACCTGCTGCGCCTATGCGTGCACCAGAAACATGTGGGGTTGTGGTCATAACGGCTTCAAGAGGTTATCTATTCAGAAAAACGCATGAATCCATCCTTGGCGATCCTGAAATCCATCCCTGGCTTCCAAGGTTTTCTGAACAAACAACCTCTTTCCGCTTACAGGTACCCACACATATTGGGTGCACCTGCGCCTAATCTTGACTGGACAGGACACCTGTTTTTGTGATTCTGTTGCAGATATAGCAACGATCGAGACACAAAAACGGAATCCGCATGATGCGTTTCAAACCAACTTGTCTATCCACCTGGGCCCTGTTTTTCTCAGTCCTGTTCCTTCTGTTTCCAATGGCCTGTCCGGATGAAATTCGGTCCGCCCAGAGAAATAAGTCTTTTCTGAAGGAATACACATTCGGGAAAAAACAGAAATTTAGAGCCGGGTTTGACGGCAGAACGATTATTGCCCAGTTTCAGCCCCGGTCGGGTGACGGCATTTATCGGTTTGCCAGCTGGACACTGGACAACTGGAAAAATCGATTTAACGATATTAAGAAATACAATCGGAATCGACCCCTGTTGGTCCACCATTATGTCCAATTTCCGTTCAAGGCGCTGAATGGGGACATGCAGAGTATGGTGCTGCAGGCGGTTTTCGAAAACGATTCCAGCGAGGAGGATGGATGGGCGCATCGGGTAGTTTATTCAGGGGAGACGATCAGCCTGATTGCCGGCGTTTTCGCCCGCGACGATATTCCCCCGGAAACCCTTATAAAATATAATGAACTGAAATATAAGGGGAGACGTCTCAAAAAAGGGGATACCATCATGATCCCCTGGAAATGGGTCAAGGAATCGCTCCATCTCAGGCCTATCCTGGTGCGTGAACCCCTGACCATGGGGGAAGTGGAATATGATAAACGGTATGCCTATTATCGACTGCAAAAGGGCGAAAGCCTGTATTCGTCCGTTGTTGTCCGTTTCACCGGCCGTACCCTGGCGGAAGACGTCAACGAGATGGCCGATCAGCTCCTGAAATTGAACCGTATCCCGAACGCACATTTTATCCCGGTCGGTAAGAATCTCAAAATCCCCATTGAATGGATCAGTGAGGAGTATCTGATCCAGAAGCAGACCCTGGAAAAGGTCCCGGAGCCGGATGAAGCACCTGAACCAAAAACCATGGCCAAAAAGGACCAGCCGATTCACATCATTCTGGACCCCGGTCACGGCGGTATCGATCCGGGGGCTGTCTTTGGATCGAAGCGAAAAGGGTTCCAGATTTTCGAGGATGAGACCGTCTATGACATCAGCCTCAGGGTGGCTGAGCTGCTGAAGAAGCAGCACTATATCGTCCATACCACCCTGGTCGATCCCGACCAGCAGGATCCGGTCAAACTTCTGGGGACGGTAAAGGACGAGGATGAGTACATACCGGTATCACCCGAATATCAGGTTCGGAATGCCGGGATCGGCATCAATATGCGGATATACCTGGTTTGCGATATCTATAAACGCCTCATTGCCCAGAATGTGCCCCGGGAGAACATCCTGTTTCTGAGTCTGCACGGTGATGCGTTGCACCCTTCGCTGAGGGGGGTCACGGTATACTTTCCGGATCACCGTCTGCGGACGGCCAGCTTTAAACTCAGCCAGCGTGTTTACAAGCGAAGGAAAGAATACCAGCGGGAACTCAAATTCAGGGACCGGGAAAATATCCGCTCCACCAAGGTCAGTTCGGAATTTGGGAAACAGGTCATTGCAAGCTTTCAGAAAGCGGGTATGGAAACGCACAGCTCCTTTGCCGTCAGGGGCTACTACTACCGCAAGGGAAAACGAACGCTGCCGGGGATTCTGCGTTACAGCACGATCCCCACTTCGGTGCTGGTTGAGGTGGGCAACCTGAATAACCTTCAGGATCGAACCGCTCTGCTCAAACCGGAATTTCGCCAGCAAATCGCCTCGACCCTGGTGGCATCCATTAATCAGTACTATGAGCGGATCTGATTCGGTCCGGGTTGCGGTGCATGATGATAAAATACTCCGTTCCGAAACCGGACTGGGAGCGGACGGTGATCATCCCCCGGTTTCTGTTGATGGCGTTCTTGACGGTATCCAGACCGGGACTGTGTCCTGAAAGGTTGCTGATTGACAAGGCCGTGGAGAAGCCCGGTTTGAAGATCAGGTTGAGGGCCTGTTTGCGTTCCACTTTGGTCCCGGGTTTGATGAGGCCCAGTTCTATGGCTCTGTTGACCAGGCTGTCGGGATGAAATCCCTGGCCGTCGTCCTGGATGGTGATCTGGATATTCTGCGCTTTGTTCTCAACCTGGATCCGGATTGTTCCCCAGGGCCATTTACCGACTGCCTCCCGGATCATCGGGTCTTCAATCGCCTGCCCCACCGTCATGCGGAGAATTCCGGTCAGTGCGAGAAGGATAACTTCTGCTGTCCGGCTGGAGATTCGTCCCTCCTCACCCGTTACTGTCACCTTAACCTCCTTGCCCAGTTCCCTGGCGGCTGCCCGGACGATAATCCGGGCCTTGCGACGGATGAACTCAAGCTGCAACGGCGCTTTCCAGGAGACTATTTCAGGCTGCAGATCAGGATGACGGGCCAGCAGCTGATCCACCTCATCCTGGGTAATGGGAATCAGCTCTCCTGCCTTTTCTTCTCCGAAGTATTTCAAGTAAAGGGCGTGGGTTTTTTCCAGCGCTTTACTCAGTGATACGAGCATGGGATCGATCACCTTCCGGCCAATGGCCCGGGACCGGTTCTTCATCTTGAAAAGCCGGCTCTCATAGGTGTGGGCAAGGGTAACCAGATGGTCAAGCGGGAATATGGCTGCCTCCTCCTTGAGCGTGTGCAGAAGATGATATATCTCGATCAGTTCTGTATCCGTCAGGAGTCCGTCATCCCGTTGCATGGACTGCTGTCCCGACGCTATCAGGAGACTGTTATTCTTGTAGAATTCTAAATAGTCGAGTGGATGGCGGACGATTTCCAGGATCATCTCGAACTGTTTCTGTTCCGCTGCCCGGGCTTTTTCAGACTGTCGCAGGGTGGAAAGATCCTCTCCGATGACCAGGATCTGCACCAGCTCTTGCGGGATTCCCCGGTAGATGGGGTGATAGGTGAGTCTGATCGCTCTGCCGCTGATCTCGAGCTCTCCGGGAGCGAGTGCTGTCAGTTCTTCAAAGGAGATGGCACCGTTTTCTGCAAAAACCATCTCGAGGACGGAAGAAAGGTCCTTTCCACAGGGCTGAAAGACGGTTTCGTTGACGTTTTTTCCTGTGATATCACCAAAAAGAACCGACACCAGCCTGGAGTAAATCGAGGTGGCACGGCCGGCTTTATCGACGATTAAAAACAGGGCGGGAACGTTATTCAGGATAGTGTAGATAATATCATGTGCCTGTCTGCGACTGCTATCCATGACTGCGGCTAATCTGGCCGTTTCCCGGGTTCCCTGCGGATGGATGCCGGTTTGATAGTCGCCGTCGGCAAAACGACGGACCTGATGATATAAACCGTTCAGGGAAGTCGTGAGGTAACGGGAAATCAACAGCAGGATCAGTAGAACGACGAGAATCATCATGGCACTGAATAGAACCATCCGGTTACCCAGCAGGGTCATGCCCGACATGCTGCTTTTCAGGTCCGCCCGCACGGTCAGGGCTGCCATGGGTTGCCCCCGGATTGCCGAGAGATGGCACCGCATGCATGCCGCTCCGGCCAGGACCGGTGAGGTGATCTGTAAATAGGGCTGTTGCTTTTCCATCCCTTTTCCCCGGTACTGCTTACCCGTTGCGATCACCAGGGTTTCAATCTCATCAGGCAGGGGGTATCTTTCAGGATGATCGTCAAGTACCGCCTGCAACATCTCCTCCCTGACAACGGGTGCCGGGATGATCGTTGTGCGGATATCGAGCCGGGCCGGCAGCGGGGCAATATCCTGCATTTGTCGGTGATATTTCGCCCGCAGCTGGTTGACCGTATCGTTTCCGGCGACCTGGTATCCTGCTGCCCCCGAGATCAGGTGCAGGGCCTTTTCCAACTGCGCGATCTGTTCCCGTCGGGCCCGGTTTTGAATATCGATGGTAGTCCGGTCTCCCCGCAGGCTGTCCAGCATCTGGTGGAACTCCTTGATTTCCCGTGGATTGTTAATCATCAGGACGCGCAGGGTGGTTTCGACATGCCGGGTGACTTCGAGCAGGGAACGATTCATCTCCCGTTCCATCACCCGGGTGGTATTGGAGGCTACGAAGCGGATCTGGATCATCAGGAGCAGGAGCAATGTAACGGTAATCGGCAGCGCGAAAAACCAGAAAGTGGAGATACGGTTGAGAAGTCTCTTCATGGGGAAATCCTCGGTCTCGGGGCTTTGCTGAATCGAATCGGCTTCAGGGAAGACCCGCACCCGGGCCTATCCCGCATTCAGCACTGAACCTACATCAATACCAGTGGCAGGTCAATCGAAACTGAGCGCCTGAATGGGGTCCATGCGGGAAGCCTTGCGGGCGGGATAGAATCCGAAAAAGATCCCTACCGAAGCTGAAAACAGGGTGGCAATCAGGATGGAATTCAGGGTGATGATGGTCGGCCACTGGGCCAGGAAGGAAATCAGGTTGGCAATCCCGATCCCCAGCAGCGTGCCGATGACACCGCCGAAAAAACTGATGGTGATGGCTTCAACCAGAAACTGAACCAGAATATCCCGTTCCCTTGCCCCAATGGCAATTCGGATACCGATCTCCCGGGTACGTTCCGTCACGGAGACCAGCATGATATTCATGATGCCGATCCCGCCCACCATCAGGCTGATGGTGGCCACCGCGATGAAAAAGAAAGACATGGTTTTGTTGGCTTCTTCCGCCCGGGTTGCGAATTCCTCCAGGGTGCGCGCTGAAAAATCGTCTGCCTGCCCGGGGAGAATCTGGTGACGTCGTCGCAGAATTGATTCAATCTCCAGTTTGGCCTGCTGAATCTGCTCCCTGGAGCGGGCGGATACCATGATGACATGAACCAGTCCCGGGATCCGGTTGTGAATCAGACGCCGGTTCAGACTGGAAAAGGGAATGATGACCGTATCGTCCTGATCCCGTCCGCCGGGGGAGGTCCCCTTTTTTTCCAGGATCCCCACAACCCGGAACGGAACGTTGCCGATACGGATGGTTTGGTCAATGACCGGTTCGCCCGGCGCAAAGAGACTCTCGACTACCGTATTGCCCAGTACCACCACGCTGGCGGCGGATCTGATATCCTGGTCGCTAATGAAACGTCCTTCGCTCAGGGAGAGTTTGCGGATGTGCTGGTAAACAGGGGTGGTTCCGGAAACACGGGTTCGCCAGTTTTTGTTCCCGAGCACCAGTTGGGCCTGGGTACTGAGAATATAGCTGACGGATTCGATGGCCGTGGCTTCACCAGCGATTGCGGTGGCATCATTGATCCTCAGTGTGAACTGGGATCCGAATCCGCCCCGGACGCCGCCTCTGGTTGTGGAACCGGAGAAGACGAAAATGATATTGGAGCCCATATTGTCAAACTGCTCCTGCACCCGCTGGTTTGCCCCTTTGCCGATGCTCATCATCACAATAACCGAGGCGATGCCGATGATCATGCCCAGCATGGTTAGAAACGTTCTGATTTTATATGCCAGCAGGGCCTGGATGGCCAGCCTCAATGCCGTAATCAGGATGTTCATGTCAGCATAATCCCGCTATTCATGGCGCAACGCTTCGATGGGATCCAGCCGGGATGCCTTGCGGGCTGGATAGTAACCAAAAAATATCCCGATCAGGGCCGAAAAAAAAGTGGCAACCACAATCGATTCCGGGGATATAATGGTCGGCCAGCCGGCGATGGCCGATATAAACCGCGAGGCGGCAATCCCCAGGGCTGTCCCCGCGATACCGCCGGCAATACTCATGGTGATGGACTCCACCAGAAACTGGGTCAGGATATCCCGCTGCTTGGCGCCAATGGCCATCCGTACCCCGATCTCCCGGGTTCGCTCGGTGACGGTCACCAGCATGATATTCATGATTCCGATGCCTCCCACCACCAGGCTGATGGATGCGACGGCGATCAACAGCAACCGCATGATCGCTGTGGATTCAGCCGCTGCCTCCGCAAATTCGTCCAGGGTGCCGACAATAAAGTCATCGTCGTCCCCTGCGGGTATACGATGGCTCTGACGCAGGGCCGTCTCCATCTCCCACTTGGCACGGGGGACCAGTTCCTTGGAACGAGCGGAAGCCATGATGAAATGGACCATGCCCGGGAGTTCCCGTCCCATCAGTTTGCTGACGGCCGTGGTGTAGGGGATGATGATCACATCGTCGGCGTCCCGTCCGTCGGGAGTTCGTCCCTTGCTGGTCAGGACCCCGATGACGGTGAAAGGAACCTTTCTCAGTCGGATCCTGCGCCCGATGACATCTGTCCCCGGGTCAAACAGGTTTTCCGCCACCACTGAACCCAGCACCGCTACATTGGCTGCTCTTCGCAGATGCTGTTCGCTGAGAAACTCCCCCTCCTGGAGTGTCCAGTTCGTGATGGCGGCATAGGTGGGCACCGCTCCCTGGAGGGTGGTACCCCAATTTTTGTTTTCGGCGATGGCCTGTACAACCCCATTGATCTGATAGGAGATCTCCTTGACGGACGGGCACAACCGGCTGATTGCCTGGACATCCTTCAGACGCAGGGTGGGCTGTGATCCCTGCCCGCCCCGGACACCCCCTTTTTTGCTGGAACCGGAGATGGCGTAGAGCAGGTTGGTCCCCATGCGATTAATCTGGTCCTGTATTGCCTGATTGGCACCCTGGCCGATACTGACCATCACGATGATCGTGCCGATGCCGATGACAATTCCCAGCATCGTGAGCAGTGTCCTTCCCTTATAGGCCCAGAGTGCGCTGATGGCCTGCTGGAATGCGGTCAGGTAAAAATTCATGTCAGTGGCTCTCGTCGCTTTCGATGATGCCGTCCCTGAGAATAATGCGTCTTCTGGCGTTCTGCCCGATTTCGGGATCATGGGTGACCAGGATGACCGTAATTCCCTGTTGATTAAGCCTGACCAGCAGGTTCATGATATCCTGGCCTGTCCGGCTGTCAAGGTTTCCGGTCGGCTCGTCCGCCAGGATGATGGGGGGATTGTTCACCAGGGCCCGGGCAATGGCTACCCGCTGCTGCTGTCCTCCGGATAGTTGACGGGGTTCGTGATCGGCTCGGTCCTCCAGACCGACCATTTTCAAGGCTTTGAGGGCAATCTCCCGCCGATCGGGAATCGCCGGTCGGCGGTAAAGCATCGGCAGTTCCACATTCTCCAGGGCGGATGAACGATGCAGGAGGTTGAAACTCTGGAAGATAAACCCGATCTTGCGGTTTCGAATTTCTGCCCGTTTGTCCCGTGAGATGGAAGAGACATCCTCCTGTTCCAGACGATAACGGCCCTTGCTCAGGCTGTCCAGAAGACCCAGAATGTGCATCAGGGTGGACTTGCCGGATCCGGAAGTTCCCATAATGGCGACAAATTCACCGTCATGGATGATCAGGTCGATCCCCTTGAGGGCTTCCACCGTTTCGCCGCCCATGGGAAATATTTTGCGGATGCCCTCCAGCTGGATGATGGGTGACGGTTTGCTCATCGTCGTCCCCGACCGGGCATGAAGGGATTGGATGAGGTGGCTGATCGCTCGGCGCGGTTCTCAAAGTCGATTCCGACAATCACATCATCCCCCGCTTTGAGACGGCGGGTCAGAATCTGGGTTTCGATTTCGTTGCTGATTCCGGATAAAACCTTAACCATCAGGGGCTCGCCCTGGTCATCCACGATATAGACAGTGGCCGGTTTGTTCTCACCGCTTTTATCGGCTGCAGCTTTACGCCACTGGGCAATCAGGGTGTTCATTTTGGGTGTCTGTTCCGGCGTCAGCAGAGGATAAAGCTGGGTGATCACCGCCTTCATGAAGTCATGGTAGGCCTTTTTTTTACTGTCGTCATTTTCAGCCGTTTTTGCCGTCGCCTGGAGTTTCTTGCCTTCGTTGCGGATGATCTCTTTCAGACCGGCTGTCTGGGTTTCCGTCAGCGTCAGCGCTTCGGTGAGGCGCTTGGCCAGCTGGTTTTTCCCGCCACCATCGTCCCCGGTCTGTTTCTTCACCGTCTCCTCCGGGGGCTTGAAGCGCAGTGCCGCATTGGGCACCTTCAATACGTTTTCCACCCGGGCCACCTCGATGGAGACATTGGCGGTCATGCCCGGTCTGAGAAGCAGTGCTTCATTCTTGACGGAAGCGATGATCTTGTAGGTCACGACATTCTGGACACTGGTCGGGGTATTGCGGATCTGCAGAACCACGGCCTTGAATTTTTTTTCCGGAAAGGCATCCACCGTAAAAGAGACCTGCTGATCCTGTTGAATCAACCCCACATCCGACTCACTCACATCCACCTCCAGCTGCATCCGGGAGAGATCCTCCGCGATCGTGAACAGGGTCGGTGACTGCAGGGTGGCGGCCACGGTCTGCCCCACATCCACGTCCCGGTGGATGACAATGCCGTTAATGGGGGAGATGATTGTGCAGTAGTTCAACTTGATTTTTTCCAGTTCCAGGGCCGCTTTGCGGTCGACGATATTGGCTGCGGCCCCGTTGACCTGGCTGATGGCCCGCTGGTATTGGGCCTTGCTGGACTGGATAGCGGCGGTTGCTACGTTCAGGTCGCCCCGTGCTTTGTTCAGGTAGGCTTCAGCCGCATCCAGGTCGGCCTGGGTGGTCACCTTGAGGGCCAGCAGGTTTTTCTGACGTCTATGCTGGGATTTGGCCAGTTTCAGGGCGGCCCTGGCTGAAAACAGGTTGGCTTCGGCGCTGTGCATCCCGGCATCGGCTACAATGACAGCTTTTTCCTGCTCCCTGAGCTGGGATTCGGCGATCAGGACTTTTGCCCGGGCCTGTTCCACCTGGGCGGCATAGACAGAATCATCGATGAGGGCAATGACCTGGTTTTTTTTGACCGGCGAGTTGAAGTCCACAAAGATCTCCTTGATGATACCGGAGATCTGGCTGCCGACATTGACCGTGTTGAGCGGGTTAATGGTCCCGGTCGAAGAGACAAGCCGCTTGATCTCTCCCTGGCTGACCTTGGCGAAGCGATAGCGCTGGGGTGCTGCAGCATCATTCAGAAAATACTGGCGGGCACCAAAGCCGACGCCGATCAAAATCAGTAACAGGACGATAATAAGTCTGGTCTTTTTTCCCATACAGAGTCGGTGTGGTGCCGTTCCATTTATTGTTGATTAACGACTGCCTGGTGGTCAACGTATTCCCGGATACCCCGGATGCTGTTACCCACGAAATAATCCTCCCGGATACGGATATCGGGCTCCAGCCAGGCCAGGTTGGCAAAGGCAGGGTCCCTGATTTTCAGCGCAGAGATGACACGGGTCTCAAGGTTGTCATCGCCTTTGGCCATCTCTTCGCGGACTGTTTCCGTCCAGAGAATAAGCTGGTCTCTGGCACTGTGCATGGCAGCCATGGCATCCTTTCGGTATCCGAAATGACCAAAGCAGATGATACCGGGTTCCAGCATGATAACTTTGTCCAGCGAGGCCAGTGAAATCTCCAGATTAAACCGGGGCGGGGTGGCCGGTCTGGCGTAGGTTTTTTCTCCACTGCTATAGCTGACCCCGGCCACTTCGCCTGCGAACAGGAACTCCCCGAATGTGTAACTGAGGTGATGAACCGCATGACCGGGTGTTTCCGTGACCCGGATCGGTTGAGCGCCGGTCTCAATCTCGGTCTGGAACCGGATGCGATCCCTGGGAATCGGCAGGATCTCTCCATAACCGTCGGCGATCTCACCCAGCACCTTGCGGCTGCCCTGCCACAGCTTTTCCGGGTCGATCATATGCTCAATGCCTTTGGGATGGCAGATGACGGTGGCGTCGGGATATACTTCCAGCAGCCGGCCTGTTCCGCCGGCATGATCAATATGGATATGGGTGAGCAGGATATAGTCGATTCGGGTCACATCCAGTTTTTTGAGTGTTGCCAGCAGTGCTTCCACAGAGTGTTTCGGCCCTGGATCGACCAGGAAGGTCAGCTGATCGTCGCTGTAGAGCCAGGTACTGATAAACCGGCGAAATCCGGTCATTCCCTGCTCCAGATCGAACAGGGTGAGGTTGGGGAAGGGCTGGGTGTGGATCATGGTTGACTCCTGATTTTTCGGACCATTCAATGGATGCGTCTGACCTGTCCACAGCATATCGCCATCAATCGAATTGTCAAGTGTGCCTTCTCTTCTGACGTGCCCCGATATCCGCCACCGCTGCTGAAGCTGGCGAACGGTCCATTTAATACCTGAAACCGAGAATGCCGAGGCAGACAATATTGGTGACGACGGGAACGGTATAGATAATCGAGATGGTGATGATTTTATTTCGATTGGTTTTCATGCCGATCACCAGCAGGGCTGCGACGAAGAAGTGGAAGTACCCAAAAAAGAAGATCAGCCAGATGCCGGCAAAGGAGCGATACCACCAGGGGTATTCCCAAACCAGGTGACCACCGGCATTCAACAGGCATTCGATGAAGACGCAGAACGCAGCATAGCCGATGGCAATGGCCCAGCGGTTGGGGATGCCCAGGATCCGGTCCTCTTTGTTGTCCAGCAGCGAGTGATAATAGATGATCCCCAGGATGATAAACATGAACATGATCTCAATATTCCAGCCGACCATGGTGCGCAGCGCGGTTTCCCCGGGTGTTGTCCAGACAGCCGAGTGCCGGGTGAAATGGAACACCAGTCCGTTCCAGGTCTCATTGAAAAAGTCCATCCCGAAAATGGTCAGACCGGCGAAAACAGCGTTCCAGTCCCCGGTTTGCCGGGCACCTTTGATCTCTCTGGCGTAGATCAAAAAAGTATAGGCCAGCATCGGGATCACGTACCATTTGATTGTCGACAGGTCACGCAGACCATCGAGCGCTGCCAGGGAAGCGGATGTTGCCATGGGGTATCTCCATGTGGGTTGACTGATGCAATGCCAGACCATCAAGGACGGGAAGTTTCTGAAAAATCTAGCAAATAGAGATCCCCATTTCAAGTGCTATCTCAATGCCGTTAACCTAAACAACCTATTCTTGCGAAGCGCCAACAGTTCCGGTTTTCAAGAACCTTGGAAGCCAGGGATGGCTTCCCGGAGCTCCAGGAAGGATGAATGCGTTTCTTGAAAATCGGAACGGTTGGTGCGGAACCATTCGCATAAGTTAATGACATTGCGGGCTATCTCACTGCTCCAGATGATAGCGCCGTTTGGGGATACCTCCCATTTGCTAAAAACGGAAATATTACCTATGATGGGCGACAGAAATCAGGCAGACAGGATTGAAAAACATGACCGGATTGTGATCCGGGGGAGATGGTTTGGCGTTGCCAGAGCGCATAACAGTTCAATTTCACAGGCGATCGTATGGAGAGTCAAAAAATTTCATTGGATGACGTGTTCGCCCCCCGGGGGGTTGCTGTCGTGGGTGTTTCCGCCAACAGAATGGCCTTTGCGGAAATGGTGCTCCACTCCCTGCAACAGGCTGAATTTCCGGCGATTTACCCGGTAAATCCCAAATACACGGAAATCATGGGCCTGCGGTGCTACGCGAGACTGACCGATATACCTGGTCCCGTGGATCATGTCGTGGTCAATATCCGTGCTGAACTGGCCCTGCAGTTGCTGGATGACTGCGCCACCAAAGGGGTGCGGTCGGTTCACTTCTTTACCGCCGGTTTTGGGGAGAGTGGAATCAAGGAAAATGCCGAGCTGGAGCAGGCGATGCTGAAAAAGGCCCGTACCGGGGGCTTTCGGATTATCGGTCCCAACTGTATCGGTCTGTTCGTCCCCCGCGCCCGGCTGGTCAATGATTTCGGAAACCCCATGGAGCCGGGACCGGTAGGCTTCCTCTCCCAGAGCGGCGGGCACGCCCAGAACCTGCCGGGTTTCAGTGCCAATCGCGGTCTGCGTTTCAGCAAGGTGGTCAGCTATGGAAATGCCCTGGATATGGATGAAATCGAATTACTGGAATATTTTACCCGGGATGAAGAGACAAACGTCATTGCTGCCTACATTGAGGGGGTCCGAGACGGGCATCGGTTTGCCGCTGCCCTGAAAAAGGCCTCAGCAGCGAAACCGGTGATCATATACAAGGGTGGGCGAACGGAAGCCGGCATGCGGGCAGCACACGGACATACCGCCAGTATGACCAGCTCGGTGGATGTCTTTGACGCGGTCTGTAAACAGCGCAACGTGATTCTGGTCCGGGGCATGGAGGAGTTAATCGATGTGATCGTGGCCCTGCGGTTTATCAAGACAATCCCGACCGGGAAACAGGTTGCCCTGGTGGGTGCCGGTGGTGGACCCAGCGTGCTGGCAGGAGACGAGATGGAGCAGGAGGGGTTGAAAATGCCACCCTTTTCCGCAGCGCTGCAGGACCGGTTGAAACAGGTGTTGCCTGTGGCGGGCAGTATTCTGAGCAACCCCCTGGACACCCCGAACATGGCCTCTCCGGAGGCTATCCAGGCCGGGCTCGGTGTCTTGGCGAATGCCGCTGATATCGATATGATTGTCTATCACCTGGGCTTTCACCCCATCAGCAAATGGGGTATGGGTTTCTTTGCCGCGAGGGAACGAATTCAGCAGATTGTTGATGCCATGCGGACGGGTCTTGGCAGCAGCGGGAAGACATTATTGATCGCAATGCGCCCCCCCCAGACATTGGCAGGGATGCAGGAATTTCTGACGGCCCAGGAGGTGTTTGTCGAAAACGAGCTGCCAGTCTTCCACGCCATGGGGGATCTGGCCCGGGCCATGTGCCGGGTGATTGACTGGCATAATACCCGTCGCATGTGAGTCTGCCGGGGACGATGAACGATGGGGAGTCGGTCTGGGTGTGGGATTAAGCGGTAGACCGCGAGGTGATATGCTGCCGGATGACTTTCATGAGTGACACCTCAGCCGGATCGATTATCCCGTCCGCTTCCATGACATCGGTCATCAGTTGCAGTAGTATCGTCTCCTCTTCAACAGTCAGATCGCTGATGATGCTGATGACACCCTCCTGGTTGAGTTGGAATTTTCCCCGTGCCGGTATAAAGAAATCCAGAATCTCACTGTCGATCTCCTTGTAGAAATCATCCAGGTCCCCAAAGGATTCAAGCCAGTTTTTATCTGTAAACGCAGCAATAACTTCAAATTCTCGCTCGTCCATATACCCGTCAATGCCGGACATGATATAGGAACAGAGAACGATTTTCTTCAGTGCGGCTTTGCTGAGTAGAAGTCTGTTCGCCGATACCATGTTTAAAAACTCCAATTAATTTAGGTATGGGAGCGGATGACGCTTGACCTTTACAGTGTGGCAGAGACAAAGCGTCCATTGAATCGGAGTGACCGGGATGACCCAGCACCCCTCCTATTGCCCTATCTTAACCAAGTTTTTTGGAAAAAGAAATCTGAAATTTAATTTCGAAGCCTATCCTATGGAAAATTTCTCCTTGACGGTACTTTGGTATCTTATTTAAGCTTCCGGAATCATATCGAGAGCGACAACGGCAGTTTTCACCATGCCCCGGGGTGGGGCACAACGAAGCGGATTCATACCAGACGCTTTAGGGTGCTTTCTCATACAAACCATCATGCCCCCGGGGGGCACAACGAAACATGAGAATGATATCGCGGTGTTGACCCGCGACTGATATGAACCCCTTTCAGTTGGGAGACTTATTTTAAGATGATCTAAGGCTCATGTAGCTCTTCGAAGCTGCAAGTTTCGCTTCTCACCCCAACTTGCTTGGCTCAGACAGGCGGGGTTTCTATCGCTCCATGTCGCCAGGATCATCTAAGAAACTGCTCCAGGCAATTGAAACAGCTCTCTGACAGTCAATCAGCCCAGCTTGCTTTCCTTTGTGATCTCCGTGTCTCTGTGGTGAGTCATTTTCATACAAAAACACCCATGACCAGCAGGTCACAACCAGGGATGAGAATGAGTCGGCGATTCTGGTCGGAAAACAGGGGACACGAATAATCATGTCCCCCCATTTTGATTGTTTTTTGCATCATCTGAAGATTAGGGTATAAAAACAAAAAGTGAACACTGTTTCTCATATAAAACAGGAGAGAAGATGAATGAACGGTTTTCCATTGACGGAAAAACGGTATTGATTACCGGAGGATCAAGGGGTATCGGGTTGATGATGGCCAGGGGATACGTCCAGGCAGGTGCCAGGGTCTATATCTCATCCAGAAATGCGGAGGTCTGTGGCCGGGAGGCAGACACCCTGTCTGCAGAGGGAACCTGTATTGCTCTGCCAGCGGATATCACCACGGAAGAAGGGGTGACCCATCTGGCACAGCAGCTGGCAGAGAAAGAAGCGAAACTGGACGTCCTGATCAATAACGCCGGCAAAGGCTGGGAGGCCCCCCTGGAGACCTTTCCGGATATCGGCTGGGATGCCGTCATGAATATCAATGTCAAGGCGGTGTTTAAACTGACCCGTGAGTTGCTGCCGCAGTTAGAAGCGGCCGGGAGCCATGAGAATCCATCCCGGGTGATCAACATCGGATCGATCGCAGCCGAGGGGTATAACAGTATGGAACTCTATTCCTATGGTGCCAGCAAGTCCGCCGTTCACTGGCTGACAAAAACACTTGCCAGGGAATTTGGACCCCGTCACATCACGGTCAATGCCATTGCACCCGGACGGTTCCCTTCCAAGATGACGGCACCTGTCATGTCCGACAGGGATCGGTATAATGCCGAAGTGGCAGCGATACCATTGCGCCGCTGGGGACAGGAAGCCGATATCGCCGGGCTTTCCATATTTCTGGCATCACCTGCCGCTGCCTTCATCACCGGAGCGATTATCCCTCTGGATGGGGGTACACGGCTGGGCTGATGATGACCGCGGGTATTCCCCTGCCTGTCTATTTTCCGGGGTCTTGAAATCGGTTTGTGAACGGGTGTGATTTGCGGTAAAGTGGAACAGACCGGGTGCGATGAGGACGACGCTTTTCGGTAACCCGGATGCATGGGGTTTCCTGACCGGTCGGGCAAGCGGTTGATGGGGGCGACTTACAGCTTGACTAAAAACTATGAATTAGTCAAAATATTGTAAAAATATTAATAAATATGCAAAAATAGGTACAAAAATTGATAAATTCATATTTAAGGCGGCTTTCCAGGTAGTTTTATTCTTTTATACATGAGTCAGGCGGAACCATTCAAGTGCAACGCGGCGGTTGAAGAGACCAATCCAGGGGATGGTGACAACCCCCGAAGCTTACAAGGGGATTTCGATGGATATCTATTATATTGACGGAGCGTTTGTCGAGGAAGACAAGGCCGTGATTTCCGTCAAGGACATTGTGGTTTTAAGGGGATACGGCGTGTTCGATTTCCTGATTACCTACAACAAAAGACCGTTTCGGTTAAAACAGCACGTTGAGCGTCTGCAGAATTCAGCCCGGCATATCGGGCTGGAGATCAGGCTCTCAACCGATGAGATCTGCGCGATCGCAGAAGAGACGGTCAAACGCAACAGCCACCATGACGAATCCAATATCCGCCTCGTTTATACCGGTGGTATCAGTTCCGATGGGGTCACCCCGGAAGGGAACGGCACCCTGATGGTCATGGTCACCCCCAGGCACCACCTGCCGGCTTGGTGGTATACGGACGGGGTCAAGATTATCACGGTGGATATCGAGCGTTTCATTCCCGGGGCGAAAAGTACCAACTATCTGTCAGCCGTTTACGCACTGGGTCTCGCCAGGAAACAGAATGCGGTGGAATCGATCTATATCGATCGGGACAACCGGTTGCTGGAAGGCACCACGACCAATATCTTCATGCTCCAGGGAAACAGGCTGATCACATCCGGGAGCAATATCCTGCCGGGGGTGACACGCAGCGTGATACTCGAACTGGCGGCGGATCAATTTGATGTCGACGTCAGGGATATTGACAAGAGCGAGTTGTCCGCCGCAGAGGAGATATTTATCACGGCTTCCAACAAGGAGGTGGTGCCTGTTATCGCCGTTGACGACCGGTCTGTTGGCGATGGAAAACCGGGACCGAAAACACGCCGGCTGATGAAACTGTTCGGGGACCATACAACGGCCTACGGCCAGGGAAACGTGTAAAATGAAGGAACCCCGGGGTTTCCCACCACTGATGAGAGCCGACATTGATCTGGTTGCGCTGGCCCATAACTACCGGGAGCTGCGTCGGATCACGGCGCCGTCTGCTGCAATAATGGCTGTGGTCAAGGCGGATGGATACGGGCATGGTGCGGTCAGGGTTTCGGAAATCGCTCTTGAAAACGGGGCGGACCGGTTGGCGGTGGCCCGTATCAATGAAGCTGTGCTGCTGAGACAGGGGGGGATCAGCGCCCCACTGCTGCTGTTCGGGCTCTGCTGTCCTGAATATGTGGCCTGGATGGTCGACAATGATACCCGGGCATCCGTCAATTCCGGGGCTTCAGCCCGGTCCCTGTCAGAGGAAGCCGGCCGGCGGGGTGTGCGGTTGAAGGTTCATCTCAAGGTGGATACCGGTATGGGGCGGCTGGGGGTCGTCACGGATCCGCTGCTGGTCCAGGATACCCCCAAAACGGGAATGAGCCGTGCTGTCAGGTCCATTCTGGATATTTCGAAACTGCCACACCTGGAAATGGAGGGGATATATACCCATTTCGCCAGTGCCGACAGTGCCGATAAACGCTCAGCCCGCAGACAACTGGAGCTGTTCCTGCAGCTGCTGGCGGAACTGAAAAAACACGGGCTCGAAGTTCCGCTGCGCCATGCGGCCAACAGCGCTGCGATCATCGAACTCCCGGAGTCCCATCTTGACCTTGTCCGACCCGGCATTGCCCAGTATGGTCTCTGGCCTTCTGGCGAAACCGATCGCGGGCGGATTCACCTCCAACCGGTCATGTCGCTGAAGGCCCGGATTATCCAGCTGAAGGAAGTTCCAGCAGGGTTTAAGGTCAGTTATGGCAGTACCTTCGAAACAGTGCAGCCGACACGGATCGCCACCATACCGGTTGGCTACGCCGACGGCTATGACCGGGGGTTGTCTTCCCGCGGCACCATGCTGGTCCGCGGTGTCAGGGCCCCCATTGTGGGGCGGGTCTGTATGGACCTCACCATGATCGATGTGGGTCGGGTGAAAGGGGTTGAGACCGGTGATGAGGTGGTTATGCTTGGAAAACAGGGTGATGACGAGATTCCGGCCGATGAGATCGCCGGTCTGTTGCAAACGATCAATTACGAGGTTGTTTCGGCCATTACCGCCCGTGTGGAAAGACGGTACCAGACCTGAAAATGATCATATGCCGAGGAGCACAGGCAGAGATGAAACAGTCCGGAAAACCCCCGTCCTGTTCCGTTTCAGGGACGAGAAGCCCTGTATGTCATTGAACTCATTCTCGCCGTTCTTCGTTGCGAGTCTCGTGAATTTAATCACACACAGGTCTCAGCTGCTGCTCAGAATCAGCAGTGAATCGTCAATGTCGTTAACTTAAAGGGCTTTTCTCAATTGTCAGAGCACCATAGGGGTGTTGTTGCAAGAACCTTGGAAGCCATGGATGGCTTCCCGGAGCTCCAGGATGGATTTATGCGTTTCTTGAAATAAGATCCCTATGGTGCGGAACAGTCTTAAGGTAACGACATTGAGTGAATAGTCACAAAACAATATGACAACCAGCCAGATATTGAACGCATTCGATTGGGCCAGTGGCCGGTGGGACTCTGCCGGGGGTGGGAAGACGGCCGCAGAAATCATGATTACGGCGGACTGGGCCCCCATCCGTGCCTTTGAACCCATTATTGCCCGGCATCCGGAATCGATCTACGGGGACCTGCTACCGGAGCTGCGGCAGAGTGATCTGCGGATCGTCAATCTGGAGTGTCCCTTGACCGCCGGAGAAACCCAGGTCTGGAAAAGCGGTTCCATGTTCAAGGGTCTCCCCTCCCATATTCACGGGTTGACGACAGTTCCCTTCGACGTGGTGACAACGGCCAACAACCATGTTTTTGACTACGGCCAGGCGGGTTTTCTGGAAACCCACCGTCTGCTGGCGGAAAACGGAATCCGTGCGGTGGGCTCAGGCCGGTCACTGCAGGAAGCGAGAGAGCCCCTGCGGGTGGAACGGAAGGGGATTCGGATCGGAATCGTCAACTTCAGCGAAGGTGAAGACCAGACGGCTGCCACGGCCGGCGAACCCGGTGTGTTTGGCTGGGAACTCGAGAGTGCCCGGGAATCGGTCCGGAAGCTGCGGTCCAGCGTGGATGTGGTGATCGTGATCAGCCACTGCGGTGTCGAGTATATTCCGTTTCCACCCCCATATGTGGTGCAGGCGTTTCAGGCACTGGCCGATGCCGGTGCGGATCTGGTGATCGGGCATCACCCCCATGTTCCCCAGGGTGTCCAGATCTACCAGGGCGTCCCCATCTGCTACAGTCTCGGCAATTTCGTCTTTTACCAGGAGACAGACCTTGTCTATCGAAAAACCGGTTACATGGTGCGGGCAGGCGTGTCGAAAAAAGGGGTCACGGAAATTGAGCTGATTCCCTATGACATCCAGGCAGACCGCCTCGCCCTGTTGCAGAAAGAAAAAAGAGACTGGTTTTTTGAATCTTTGCAGCAGGTCTCCCGTCCTCTGGCAGAACCGGCTGGAGTAGTGGACGCATGGCATGGTTTCCTCTGCCGGTACGGAAAGAGGGGGTTTCAGGATGAAATCAGCATGCTGATGGCACGACTGGATGCCGAACCGGAAAAAGGGGCGGCCATGTTCAGAAACCGGATTACAACCCGGCAGCATCAGCAGCACTGGGTTGATACCCTGAACCGGATTATCACCGGGACCATCGACCAGGCCCCTGACTGGGCCCTCTCACTGCTCGAGCAGTGGATGACCCAAAAACGGTAAACACTCTTTTTACAGGCAAATATTGAAAACACAACCGGGACAACCAGAGACCCTTGCCATCGTGATCGTCGATTCAGGTATGGGTGGATTGTCGATCTGTGCGGAGATTGCCAGCGGGTTGTCTGAAAAACGCAGTTTCCGGCAGGTTGTCCTGACCTATTTCAATGCCTGGCCTGAGCAGAACCGGGGATACAATGCCCTGCCCGGGATGGCGGATCGCATCCGCGTGTTTAATTCGGCCCTGCTGGCCATCGAGGGCTTGGCCCCGGACATTATTCTGATTGCCTGTAACACCCTGTCTATCCTATACCCGCAGACCCCTTTTGCCGCTGCAGCCCGTGTGCCGGTCATGGGGATTATCGATTTCGGGGTTGAGATGGTTTACGAGCAGCTGCAGCGCTATCCGGAAAGCCAGGCCATTATCCTGGGGACCCTGACCACGGTCGAAACCCGGACCCATGCAATCGCCTTGATCAACAAGGGAATTGCCTCGGAACGCATTATCGGCCAGCCCTGCGATCAACTGGCGACAAAGATCGAAAGCGGTCCGGAGAGTGCGGTCGTCAGCCAGATGATCGACCGTTTTATCAGGGAAGCGGCTGGAAAGGTGCGTCCACAGGCTACCCCCGTGTTCGCCGTTTTCGGCTGCACCCATTATGGCTACAGCCGGGGACTTTTTGAAGCATCGCTCAAGCGCCACATCGGTGAGCAGATCCGTATCATCAATCCCAATACGGCCATGAGCCATCACCTGCTTGACCAATACAGGTCGGGCGTGGTGGCGGAAACGGATGTGCAGGTCAGGGTGGTGTCCAGGATTATCTGGCGGGATGAGATGGTCAATGCCATTGCTGCCAGCCTGCTGGCCATGTCGCCTCCTACGGCGGAGGCGTTGAGAAACTACCGACCGGATCCCGACCTGTTTGCGGTTTGACGTTGAACGAACCATGGCACGATGCCGGTTGCACCGATAAAAGAGAGTGGCGGATCAGAGATCTGTCCCTTAAGGCCTGTTGCATGAGAATCTGAAGATGTTTAACCCCGGAACTGAAACCTGAGCTGGATATGGAAATGAAAAAAGTATTGATTATCACAGGCCCCGCTGGAGATGCCCAGGGATGGGGGGATTTGAAAGTGACCGAAACGATGTGCGAGGCAATCAATGCCAAGGGCAAGCTCGCAGAGATCGCTTATGTCGAAACCATGGATGACTTCAAGAAAGCGATGACTGAAAAATCCTATGACATTATCTGGAGTGCTCTCTATTATATCTCATCCAGGTCTGAATTCATCGGTGTCAGCAAAGACGGGGATTCATGGCTGGCGGACTATTTTGATGCCCGGCAGATTCCCTATATCGGTCCCAATGCACTGACCATGAAACAGCTGATCCAGAAATTCTGGACCCATCAGATCCTCAGGGAACACAACGTGGCTGTTCCCTATCACTATCTGGTCGATGTGAACGATCCCCTTCCGGATGTTACCTTTCCCGCATTTATCAAACCCAGCACCGAATCGAGATCGATCGGCATCTCCGATGAAAGCGTGGCCAATACGCCGGCCGAACTGGAAAAAAGAGTCCGATATGTTCAGACCGAGCTGGAGCAGCCGGCACTGGTGGAGGAGTACCTCCCCGGGGAGGAGTACACGGTCCTGATGCTGGGGAATGGGGATCGCCAGGAGTTCCTGACCTGCACGGTGCATGTGGACGCACACCACTATAAGAAGTATCCCATCCTGCGCAGTGATCTGAGAGGGGTCGGGATCACAAAAATGCGTCTACCGACCACCCGGATTGAAGAAGCCGTCGCCCTTTGTCGGCAGGCCACGGATGTCCTCAAGTGCTGGGATCATGTCAGGGTCGATATGCGGGTGGATGGCCAGGGCCGACTCAAGGTCATCGAAGTCAACGGGATTCCGGGACTTAAACCCGTCAAGAGTTGGAGTCCCCAGATCTATACCCTGTACCACCCGTCCCCTGATGGCGAAATGGCAGACTATCGCAACCTGCTGGATCACATCGTGGATTCAGCCCTGGCCCGGTATAACCTGATCTAGCGGGCTGCTGCAAATACCCCGCCCCGCAGCTTGCTGCGGGGTAACCCGCAATAACCCTTCCGATCCGTCCCGATTGTTCAGGTGGTGGGTGTCTAAAATAGTATACCAAATCAGAAAAAATCGTGAAAAATGGAATGTGGGTTTTACAAACCGTTTTGATTGCGATATAGTTACCCTTCGGGTTTTCTGGTATTTAATATACTCATATTATTTGAGAATCATTTTGTAGACCCCCTTGCTTTGAACCGCGACAATCTACGGATCATGGTTGAAAAAACTGACGGGATGGACTCCTTTCAAACCGAAGTGGCGAGAATTACCAGTATTCTGCGCAAGGAAATCTACTCCGGAAAAAGACAGCCCACCGCCCATCTGACTGAATCTTCCCTGGCAGCAACATTTTCTGTCAGCCGCATGACCATTCGCCAGGTGCTTAGTCATCTGGCGATGGAGGGCCTGATCAATATCGAACCGTTCAAGGGAGCGACCGTCAAGGCGGTCACCATCGACCGGATTGTCAGTACCTACGATGTTGTGGCCGCCCTGGAGGGCTTCGCAGTCAAACTGGCGGCGGCCCATATCCAGGAAAAGGATATCCGCAAGCTCAGGAAGATCCTGGAAAAACAGAAACAGGTCAAAGAAGGGGATACAAAATCCTGGCAATCCCTGAATCATGACTTTCATAAAGTCATCAACCTCAATTCCCGTAATGAGGAGATCATTAAACTGATCGACCGTTACACCCGCTTTACCAGTTACTGGTTTCTCACACTGGCGGATACCGATTTTGACAGCGGTATCCGGGCCCATGAGAAGGTGATCGAGGCATTGTCCGAACAGAACGGTGAGAAAGCGAGAATCGCCATGGAGCAGCATATACTGAATGTGGTGGACCGCCTGGTGCGCCACATTCAGAAAAACGTTCCCATCGGTATGTTTCAGACTGTTTGAGGGGCCCCCTCCGCACATCCCTTCCCGCTTCCAGGTCAGGGCGCTCAACCCCCTGACTGATGTTCAGCCTGCGGTGCCGGGTTTTATTGATTCGGGACCACCTCATCCATCACGATCCGGCAAGCTCTGGTGGGGGTATCCAGGTCGATATTTCCATGATTGGATACAATCCTAGCCAAAACAGGGAAAAAGAGGTCTGTTTGGGGTCATTTTCCTGAATTAACGGTAGACGTTTTCAGCGTTGTTTATATATAAAGGAGGGAGCCAGACAGAACGGTCGACAAACCGGAAATCCCTCTGACAAACTTGAGAGGATCAGGATCGCGGTGTTCCGGACGATGCCGGAGGATCCGGTGGTCGGGTATCCAGTTGAAAACGGAGTCGGCAGCAAGATTCGTTTTTTTTGGGTGAACCTGGCCATTTGGTATACAATCTTAACCTGCTGACCGGTCCCTTCACACCTCATCAGTTCCATGGGGATGATGGTAATCCCCGGTTTAACCATCCATACAGGTATCTTGTGTCAACGGAATTAGTAGCCCAACTCGACGGGATCTTTAAACCGGCTTCCGTGGCTGTTGTCGGTGCCGGCACCAGTCTGGCGAAGTGGGGCGGGCGCCTGTTCACCCGGCTGCTGGAATCGGATTACCGGGGGCGGATCTATCCCGTCAATCCAAAACATGCGGATATCTTCGGTATCAAGTCGTTTGCCCGGCTGGGGGATATTGAGGGCAGTATCGACCTGGCGATTCTCTGCCTGCCGGCGGTCAAGATTCCGGGACTGTTGAAAGAGTGTATCCAAAAAGGGGTCAAGGGAGCGGTGATTATCACGGCGGATTTCGCTGAAACCGGGGAGGCGGGGAAGGCCCTGGAAATGGAGGCGGTCGCCATTGCCCGGCAGGGAGGGCTCAGGTTTATCGGTCCCAACTGCATGGGTATCTGGTCTTCAGCGGTGGGGTTGAACCTGGCGTTACCCAGAAAGCCGATTTCCGGGCATCTGGCGTTCATTTCCCAGAGCGGCACCTACGGTATCACCCTGGCGCGTATTGCGGATGACAAGGGGTTCGGCCTGAGCAAATTCATCAGTTTCGGGAACCAGGCCGATCTGCTGGTCTCTGAATACCTGGAATACCTGGCCCAGGATCCTGACACCAAAGTGATTGCCCTGTACCTGGAAGGGCTCAAGGATGGCCGCAAGTTCTTCGAGACTGCCCGGAGGGTGGTCCAGATAAAGCCGATCCTGGTTTTCAAGGGCGGGAGCAGTCCCCAGGGAGCCCGGGCAACTGTTTCTCATGCGGCGTCCATCGCTGGCGAGGATCGCATTTTTGATGCCATGTGCCGACAGGTGGGCATTATCCGCGTTACGGAAATAGAGCACCTGTTTATCATGGCCGAAGCATTGATCTGCCAGCCATTGCCACGGGGAAACCGCATTGCGGTGGTGGGCAGCGGTGGACAGGGGGTTGTGACGACGGACGCCCTGGCGACGCATGGGCTGGAAGTCCCTGATTTTGATGATCTGTCAAAGGCGGCATTGAAGGCGGTTCTGCCCGCCCATGCACCGGTTCCCACCAATCCGGTTGATTTTGCAGGCGGCACCCGTACAGCCATGAAGGAGGCCGAGGTGGCCCATATTCTGGCCTCGCTGGACTATATTGACGGCTTGATTACCAATGTCCCCATGCATTTGACCGGTGGAAAATCCGTTGGTGATTATATGCGGGGGTCCATCGAGGGTGCCGAACACTTTGCCCGGATTCCGGCCGAAACCGGGAAACCGGTGGTGACGCTGCAATCCAAGGGAATCACCAATCTCAACATCCGGGAGGTCTTGAAAGCTGCCAGAATCCCGATCTATGACAGTCCGGAGGATTGCAGTCGTGCCATGGCAGCTCTGGTAAAATATGCCCGTATCCGGCATTCCGCCGGTAACATCCCCGGGGGATCAGCCAATTGAATCGGTGACAGGACGGTCATGGACCGGATGGTGGGGTTACAGCCAGGATAACACCAGGTCTGTAACTGGCACAATGAAACATGAGAATAGTTCTCTGTAACCATCCGTGTCTGGTACAAATCTCTGTCAGGATTGTGAAGTGATATTCTCATACAAACACCCATGACCAGCAGGTCACAACGAAGGATGAAAAATAGCGATGCTTTCCCGTGCCTGTCATAAAGCCCTTTCAATTGCGGATTCGTTTCAAGATGATCTATGACTCAATTCGCTGAAACCCCAACTCGCTTCGCTCAGACAGGCGGGGTTTCTGTCGCTTATTTTCGTCAAGATCAACTAAGAAACTCTCCAAGCAATTGAAACAGCTTTAAGACAGTCACTCAGCTGAGCTTATTTTACTCCGTGATCTCCGTGTCTCTGTGGTGAGTTTTTTTCATACAAACTAAAAGGAGACGAACGATGAGATTGTCCAAGCCAAGAATCAAGCCGTTGGAGCAGGGCGAATGGAATCCGGAGCAGCAGGAGATTCTGCAGCGGTTTGCCGGAGATGAGGAACCCAAGAATATTTTTAAAACCCTGGTTCGTTACCCCAAGCTGTTGAAGCGGTGGCTGGTGTTTGCCAATCACATCCTGGGCAAATCCTCCCTGCCGCCCAGGGAGAGGGAACTGATTATCCTGAGAATCGGATGGCTGTGCCGTTCCGGCTATGAATGGAACCAGCACGTGGAAATCGCCGGGCATTGCGGGTTGTCAAAGGCGGATACCGAGCGGATCAAGGAGGGGGCCGATAACGACCAGTGGTCGAGCCTGGACAAGCTTCTGCTGCGGGCCACCGACGAGCTGTTCAACGACGCGTTTGTCTCGGATGAAACCTGGTCAGAGCTGGCAAAAAACTATACCGAAGCGCAATTGATGGATATTGTCTTCACCATAGGCAATTACAACCTGGTCTCCATGGCGCTGAACACATTGGGGGTTCAGATGGAACCGACCATGGAGGACAGCTTTCATTAGCAGCGAAACGTTGACTGCGAACAGGGACCCAATCAGATTTATTCATTCAGTAACAAAGCAGAAACCAACATTCTAGAGAAGGAAAAAAGATGAAACTGAGAAATGCAGTGATTGTTGATGGCCTCCGCTCTCCATTTTCATGGGCCGGACGGGGCATGTTCGAAGCCACCCGGATGGACGAAGTAGCCGCTACGGTGGTTCGGACGCTGCTGGAAAGAAATGCGAAGGTGAAGCCGACAATGATCGAGGAGGTTGGAACCGGACATGTCGCCGGACAACCCGATCTGGGGATGCTCAGTGCGATTCCCCGTCTGGCAGGTCTCCCGGCGGAAACCACCAATTTTGTCACCAACCGTCAGTGCGGTTCTTCCATGGAGACCATGCAGCGCATTGCCATGGCCATTATGGTGGGTGCAACCGAGTGTGGGATCGCTCTGGGTGTGGAACGGATGCAACGTTCCATTACGGGGGGCAGACCGATGATTGAAACCAGCCGGGTTTCCGAACCGAACAAGCGCGTGATGGAAAAAACCAAACTACAGCGGGATCTGGCGTGGGACCATGACACCTGTTTCTCCGTTCCCATCCCGGATGCGATTCTGGATTCCCCTCCCCTGCAACCGATGCCCCAGACCGCCCAGAACGTGGTGGATATGTACGGCCTGACCCGCGAGGAGATGGACGAATTTACCGTCAAGAGCCACAAAAAGCTGTTTGCTGCCTATGAAGCCGGCCTATACAAGGACGAGGTCCTGCCCCTGGAAGTGGAAAAACCGGTGTTCGATGAGAACAAACAGTGGGTGCCTGAGGAAAAGGGCGAAATGGTCCTGTTTGATCGGGATGAGTGCATCCGGCCCAACAGTTCCATGGAAGTCATGGCAAAACTGGGACCCATCAAGGGATTGGTCAGTTTCTGCAATAATGATGTCCGGGTCACTGCGGGTAATTCCTGTCCAACCAACAGCGGGGCATCAGCCCTGCTGCTCATGAGCGAGGAGCTGGCGATCAAGCTGGGTCTGGAACCCCTGGCTCGCATTATCGGGATCGGGGTTGGTGGTGTCAAGGGCCAGATCATGGGACTGGGCCCCATCCCTGCCACCCTCAGAGCCCTCAAACATGCAGAGATCACGGCGGATCAACTGGATCGGGTGGAGTTTAACGAAGCCTTCGCCGCTCAGGTGATCCCCTCCATTAAGGAGCTGGGTATTTCGGCCGATATTGTCAACGTCAATGGCGGAACGCTGGGTATTGGCCATCCCCTGGGTGCAACCGGCGCCCGGCTGGTCATGACCGTCGCCAAGGAGCTGCGGCGCAGCGGGAAGCGCTACGGTCTTGCGACCCAGTGTATCGGAGCCGGCCAGGGAATCAGCACCATCATCGAAGCGATGCATTAAGTCGTCCCCGGAAGCCGGAGGCCCGGGTTCCGGTTTTTGGTTGCGCTGCAACGCGCAACACGCGCGGGGTGCTGGGTAAAGGCAGCAGTATCAGGGAAGGGAAAACCGATGAAAAAAGCCAGAATCTTCTATGGATGGTGGATTGTTTTTGCTACCAATATCATCTGCATGCTGGGATTCGGTACCTGGCTCTATGCCTTCGGGGCCTTCTTCGAGCCGATGACCCTGGAGTTCGGCTGGTCACGGGCACAAACCTCCGGCGCAGCTTCATTCAGGAGTGTGGAAGGTGGTATCGCCGGCCCGGTGGTGGGCTGGCTGGTGGATAAATTCGGCGCCCGCAATGTGATCCGGGGCGGTGCGGTGATCTCCGGGCTGGGTTTCATGGCCATGGCCACGGTCAATTCGCTGCTGGCGTTTTACCTGATCTACGGGATCCTGATCTCCATCGGCATGAGTGCCATGCTCTATATTCCTGCCTTTGTTGTGATCGCCCGCTGGTTTTCCAGAAAACTCTCCTTTGCGGTGTCGATTCTGGCCATCGGCGCAGGTATCGGCGGTTTTATCTGCACCCCTGTGGCCGCGCTGCTGATATCCAATTTCGGTTGGCGGTCCGCCTTTCTGTTTATCGGGATGGCCATCTGGGTCGTGGTGATTCCGCTCTCCTTTGTAATCAAGAACAACCCGGAAGATATCGGGCTGCGCCGGGATAACGACCCACCGGAAGAGCCGGATGAAGAGACTGCCACCCTGGAAGCCGACGGTATAACGCCGGTAAGAAAGAAAAAAGCGGTGCATCCGGATTGCACCCTCAAGCAGGCCTTTCGAACCCACACCTTCTGGATCCTGTCCGTCACCTTCTTTTTTCAATCGATGGCCCACAACGTGGTTTTTGTGCACGGGGTGATATCCCTGACGGACAAGGGGATCAACTATGAAAAGGCGGCGCTGGTGATCGGCCTGCTGACCCTGGTCAGCCTGATTGGCCGGATTGTCCTGGGATCTCTCGGGGATTATATTGACAAGCGGTACCTGCTGGCGACAGCCCATGTGATGCTGGGATCAGGGGTGCTGGTCCTGGCATTTGCGGAGACGATGCCGGGGGTCTATCTCTTTATTGCCCTGTTCGGGATCGGTTTTGGAGCGACCATTCCCCTGATGGCAGCGATCCGGGCTGAGTATTTCGGCAGAGCCTATCTGGGGCGCATTCAGGGTTTTATGTCTCCGGTTGTGATGCTGGCCGGTGCCATCGGTCCGGTAACGGCAGGGTATCTGTTTGATACCACCGGGTCCTACCAGCTGGCCTTTACCATTGTGGGGATGATGCCATTTATCGGCGGGATGATCATTCTCTTTTCACGACCCGCCGCTCTACCCGGGGACCCCCTGCCAGTCGCCTGCTGAAATGCAAGGGGGTGACGGGCAGCATGCCGGTAGCGACATCTTGCAGGGGTTACAGACCCGGTTGGCCAGGGTACCCGATTTGACCGAATATTCCTTAGAGGAGATATATATGTCTGTATTACTTGAGTTTTCCATGGTTCCGATGGACAAGGGGGACAGCTTCAGCCAGTATGTGGCCCAGACCCTGGATGTCATTGACCGATCCGGTGTTTCCTATCGGCTCAATCCGATGGGAACCATCCTGGAAGGTGAATGGGATGAAGTACTGCAGGTCGTGACCGACTGCTATCGAAAATTGAGCGAAGTTTCCGACCGTGTCAGTTGCAGCATCAAGATTGATGCCCGCAAAGGCAGGGAAGACAGGTTGCAGGGAAAAATCAAAAGCGTTGAGAAAGTCCTGAACCGGGAATTGAAAAAATAAACCGGGGCAGATTTCCCTCCAGTGTTTCATCACTGCGGGCGTTTCTTCCCCGGGGCCAAGGACATGCGCTATCCCAGACGCGATCCGGGCTCCGGCAGAACCAATTCCGGAGCCCGGATCGAGCACTAATTAATGAAACCGGGGCAACGCCTTCTGCATCTCTTTTATTGCAGATCGGCGGATGTGTATCCCAGAATCTGACGGGCGATGATCAGTTTCTGTATCTCGCCGGTTCCCTCATAGATGTCTGTAATCCGGGCATCACGGAACCATTTTTCCACCAGCTGATCCTCCGTCATTCCCATGGCGCCGAGGACTTCCAGGGCCAGTTTGACACTGAGCCGACAGGCATCACCCCCCTTGGATTTGGAGATGGAGGATTCCAGGTTGTTGGGCTTGCCCTGATCTCCCAGCCAGGCTGAGCGCAGGGTGGTCAGGATGGCCACCTCCAGTTCCGCTTCCAGATCGATCAGTTTCTGCTGGACCGCACTGCGCTTGTGCAGCCCGGCTTCCCAATCCACTGCGATGCCCTCTTTTTCCAGTGCCTCGGTAACGAAATCCCTGGCCGCCATCACATTTCCCAGGCCAATGGCCGCGGTGGCCGGTCGGCTGAGGTTGAAGGTCTTCATCAGTCCCTTGAACCCGCCACCCCCTTTTTTCTTGACCTCTTCGTTCAGTCCGAGGAGATTTTCCCGGGGAATACGGCAGTTTTTCAGGACAAAGGCTGCGGTATCGCTGACACGGATCCCCATTTTCTTCTCCTTCTTGGAGAGTTCGAAACCGGGGGTGCCCTTCATGACGACGAAGGCCTTGATGCCCCCACGACCGGCTGATTTATCGATGGTCGCCCAGACAACGACCCCTTCAGCCCGGATACCGGTGGTGACAAAGATCTTCTCCCCGTTGAGCACCCACTCCTCCCCATCGAGCACGGCTGTGGTCTCAATGGCTTTGGAATCGGATCCGCAGCCCGGCTCGGTATTGGCCATGGCCAGGACGGTTTTTCCCCATTTCTCTTTCTGCGCTTCGGTGCCGGCTGCTGTCAGGGAGGCGTTTCCCAGTCCCCGGGGGGGGCGTCGCAGGGAGAGGTGATCGCCCCAGTTGCGGTACATGGTTGCCAGCAGTCCAAAGACGGTGGGTCCACTGCCGTCTTCGCCCCGGTCGAGGAACATGGCCGGGATGTGGTCAAAATCCTTGGCTTCGGGCAGTTCATCCGGCAGGACTTCGGTTTCGTGTTTGTCGTAGTAGCGGGCGTATTTCCGGCAGACGAGACCCTCCCTGAGGATCTCATCGATGATGGTCTGTTCTTTTTCATTGAGTGTAAAATCAACCATTTTATTCTCCTGTTGGTAGTTGCTGCGGTTGTTTCGGGTATTTGAATCCGGTTGTTGTGCCGGTGTTGCCTCAGGCAGAGACGACGCCCTCCATGAGCGTCAATGAGGCGGCGTGACGCAGCCACATCTCCAGGGGGAAATCCCGGATGTAACCGTGTCCGCCAAATACCTGAACACCGTTGTCTGCAATTTTAAGGGTCTGTTTTCTGACATAGTTCTGGGCCAGGATGGTGGCCTTGCAGGCATTGGTGCCCTGGTCCATCTGGCTGGCTGCTTTCCAGACCAGCCAGCGCATGGATTCCACTTCTGTCCGCATATCGGCCAGCATGAAGGCGATGGCCTGTTTTTTGGCGATGGGTTGTCCGAAAGCGATCCGGTCCTTTGCATAGGGGATGGACATGTCCATGACTGCCCGGCTCAACCCCACGCAGATAGCGCTGTTAGCGATCCGAATCGAATTAATCAGTCGCTGCCCGCTGATCCCGTTTTCACCCCCCAGCCTTTCGTCGGCGGATACCTGAACATTCTCCAGTTTCAGCTGTGACATGGGCAGGGCCCGCAGACCCATGGTCTGTTCGTTTTCGGCGCTGACCGTCAGTCCATCCCGGTCACTGGGCACAATAAAGGCTTCGATGCTGGACAGTCCCGGTCCGGAACCGTTGTTTGCCAGAACCAGAAAATAGTGGGCGGTGCTGCCGAAGGGCACCAGTCGTTTCAGCCCGTTGATAACCCAGCCGTCGCCTTTTTTCGCTGCCACGGTTTTCATGTCGGTGGGATCGAAGGTAAAATGGGGTTCGTGCAGCGCCAGCCCGGCAGGTTCGAACTTCTCACCGCCATACAGGGGCAGGTACTTCGTTTTCTGGGCCTCCGTCCCGAAATCGATCAGCGGCTGGATAAAAGCAGTCGGGGCCATGATGGCGGACGTCAATGAGGCGCAGCCATATCCCAGTTCCTCGTAAACCAGGGCACTGGTGACAGCGGAGCGCTCCATACCGATACCGTCATAGGCCTCGGGAACGGCCGCATTGGCCAGACCCATCTCCCAGGCCTTGTCCAGGAGTTTTCTGGGGACACTGGCCTCTTCATCACAGTCCCGGGCGATATCCTTCAACTCACCACCAGCGAACTCCCTGGCGGTTTTCAGAATCAATTCCTGCTCTTTTGTCAAATCAAATGTTATCATAGGTGACTCCAAAGTCTGATGCGTTATTGGTATGAAAAATATTGTCTCAGGTGTTGTTGGTCGCCAACAGCAGCGAGCTGCTGATTATCCGCCGAACCGCCGGGTCTTCTGCGGGCAGCGACTGCGCTCAGTCCCGCCGGGACCTGTCCGTCATATCCGTTGCCCGGCGGACATATGCATCCAGGTTCTCACGGATCTCCAGCTTGTTGTACTTTCCCACGCTGGTCTTGGGAATGGTGTCGGTGATGGCGATCAGTTTGGGGAGCATCCAGCTGGTAATGCGCCCCTTGTCGACCCCGTGTTTCTTGAGAAAATCGATAATGTCCCATTCGGTCTGACTGGCCAGTGGTACCAGCTTGACAATGGCCATGGGGATCTCACCCCAGACAGTGTCGGGAACCCCGACGACCGTCGCTTCCATCACAAAATCGGACAAAGAGATCAGATTCTCCAGCAGGACGGTGGGAACCATCTCCGATCCACTCCGTATCACGTCGGACATGCGGTCGGCAATGATGATATACCCGTTTTCATCCACCGTTGCCACATCCCCGGTGTGAAACCAGCCATCCCGCCACACCTCGGCGGTTTTTCCCGGGTTTTTATAGTACCGCTCCATGACCCACGGGCCACGGACCATGATTTCACCAATGGATGTGCTGTCCGGGGGTACCGGTTGACCCTCCCTGTCCGCGACCCGGATTTCGATCCCCGGAACCGGCAGCCCGGTTTTGACCTGGACCTCGTCGATCTTC
>Ga0180009_10001185_pt1 | contig 32531 bp, 24 predicted proteins | sample OS_PC_MetaG_FD_123537 | JGI IMG/M metagenome (GOLD analysis project Ga0180009, IMG submission 123537) | Groundwater microbial communities from the Aspo Hard Rock Laboratory (HRL) deep subsurface site, Sweden - OS_PC_MetaG | ecosystem: Environmental > Aquatic > Deep subsurface > Groundwater...
GGCGGTTTTGGCCCCCCACATACCGCCAGGCATGCCGATGAGCCTAAAACGTCCGGGCTGATCAAGAACCGCTCCCGTCGTCCCGAATCCGGTCGGGTTCGGGACGACGGGGGGAGAGGGTAAAATCAGCGGCCCAGAATCTGAATTCCGCAGGCGCCGGCTTCCAGTCCGGCCACGACGCCGCCCAGCATGTGGGCCAGGCCCACTTTGGCCCCCGGGGTCTGCCGGGCGCCGGCCTGGTCGCGCAGGTGCATGGTGATTTCCGCGACCACCCGCACGCCCGAAGCGCTGAGGGGGTGGCCCAGGGCCAACAGCCCGCCGCTGGGGTTGACCGGAACGCGGCCGCCCACGGCCGTGGCGCCCTCGCGCAGCAGCTTGACGCTTTCACCCGGCCGACACAGGCCCAGGTCCTCGTAACGCAGGAGTTCTTCCGGGGCGAAGGCTTCATGAATCTCGATCACGTCCAGGTCCTCGGGCCCCACGCCGGCCATGTCGTAGGCCTTGCGGGCCGTCTGCTGTCCGAGGGGCGAAATGGTGATGTCGTCGCGTTCGTAGGTGTACCCGCCCGAGAGCAGGACCGAGGCGAGGACCTTGACCGGGTTGGTCGTGTATTTTCGGGCCACGTCCATGGAGCACATGATCACGGCCGCGGCCCCGTCCGTGTTGGGACAGCATTGCAGGAGCGTGATGGGCTCGCAGATCATCCGGGAGCTTAGGACCTCCTCGACGGTGAACTCCTTCTTGTACTGGGCCATGGGATTCAGGCAGCCGTGATGATGGTTCTTGACCGAGACCTGGGCGAAGTCCTCGAGGGTCGCGCCATGCTCGTCCATCTGCCTCCTGGCCAGGAGGGCGAAGAGCGCGGGCATGGTCAGTCCGAGCTGTCCTTCCAGGTCGTCCTTGTCCGGGGGTATGAGCTTGCCGGCGATGGGGCTGGTGGTCATGGACTCGACGCCGATGGCGATACCGATGTCGTACATGCCGGTGGCGATGTCCTTCCACAGGCCCTGCACGGAGGTCGATCCGCCTGCGCAGGCGTTTTCCACGTTAGTCATCTCGATTTTGGTTACGCCGACCTCCTTGAGGATGGTCTGGGCGGTGACCATGGCGTCGAAGATGCGGGAGCAATAGGCCACCTGAAGGGCCTTGGCCGGGAGACCCGCGTCCTTGATCGCCGCCAGGACGGCCTCACGCCCTAGTTCAGACACCTTTTTTTCCGGAAACTTTCCGAACTGGCTCTGGCCCACGCCCAATATGGCCACTTCTCTCATGACGCGCCTCCTTCCCCGAGGGACCGGAACTTGTACCCGACCACCTCCCGGTCACCTTCAATCCAGAGGGGCTCGATGACGAGCCCCATGTCCATGCCCGTTCTGAAGGGCCGGTTTTCTTCCATGATCAGCGGGGCGAAGACGCGCACCCCCTCGGGCAGGTCGACGTAACCCATGGCGTAGGGCGGCATGAAACGGGACGCGGGCATATGCGCGATGGTCCAGGAGTACAAGACGCCCTGTCGGCCCAGCACGACCTCGTCCAGGACGTCGTGACTGCAGCTCAGGCAGAGGTCGGCCTTGGGGAAAAAAGTCTGGCCGCAGGCCCGGCATTTGTTGGCCAGGAGCGATCCGTCCCGGAAGGTCCCCTCTCGAACGGGTATCTGTTCAGGCATGTTCGGTCCTTTCACGGTGCATGGTCGGGCGAATCGACGGGGCCTCAGCCCAACCAGCGTTTGCGGCGCTTGTAATGCTTGACGTCCTTGAAACTCTTGACTTCGCCGGACAGGTTCATGCCCAGGTAGAACTCCTTGATGTCCTCGTTCTCCCGGAGTTCGTCGCCCGTGGCCGAAAGCACGATCCGGCCGTTTTCCAGCACGAAGCCGAAGTCGGCGATACCCAGAGCCATGCGGGCGTTCTGCTCGACCACCAGAAAGGTCACCCCTTCGCCTTCCCGCATCTTTTTGACCAGGTCGAATATTTCGGCCACGATCAGGGGGGCCAGCCCCAAGGAGGGTTCGTCGAGCAGGATCAGGACCGGCTTGGCCATCAGGGCCCGGCCGATGACCATCATCTGCTGCTCACCGCCGCTCAGGTAGCCGGAGACCCGGTTTTTCATGTCCTTGAGGATGGGGAAGTAGCCGTAGACCCGGTCCAGGGCGCTCTTGAGTTCGGCCCGGCCCTTGTGCCGGTTGCCGCCCACGATCAGGTTCTGTTCCACGGTCATGTGCTCGAGGACCCTCCGGCCTTCCATGACCTGGACCAGTCCCATGCGCACGATGTCCTGGGGCTCGGCCCGGTTGATGGCCTGGCCCTGGAAGTGAATCGTCCCGGCGGTCACCTCGCCGTCCTCGGAATGCAGCAGTCCGGAGATGGCCTTGAGCGTGGTGGTCTTGCCGGCGCCGTTGGCTCCCAACAGGGCGACGATGTTCCCTTCGCGAACCTCCATGTTGATGCCCTTGAGCACGAGTATCACGTCGCTGTAAATCACTTCCACGTTGTTGAGTTCCAACAGCATGTGCTTCTCCTCCGGCCTGGACGTCCAGGCCCTGGTTTCGATTCCCGGTTGCGCCCGGGGGCGGGCGGAGAGGGGCGGGACGCCCCTCCCCGTCTTGCAACCGCTCAGGCTACCACTTCTCCACGTCCTTGGGCACCAGCACCCAGTTCGGGTCGGCCAGGACGTACTGGCCGTCCTTGACCGTCTCGAGCATGACCTTGGGGTCGTACAGCGAGAACGGCGCGTCCTTGGTGAACTTGAGGGAGGGGAGCGAACCCATGAGCTCTTCCGTTGTGAAGGGGTCGGCCAGCAGGGCCTCGTAAACGGCCCGGCCGGTCAGGTTCTTGGCGCCGACCTTTTTGGCCGCGTGTTCCACGGCCCGCACGGCCAGGATGCTCTGGTTGAGGGCCATCATGGAATAGACGTTCCACAAGGCTTCGGGCAGCTTGTATTTGCCCATGAGGTCTTCCTTGAACCACTTGTAGGTCGCCGAGTTCTTGTCGGTGATGGACACATGTCCGGCGGCGACGAGATGGCCGGTAAAGGGTTCGTAGGTCTTCATTGCCTTGGCGTAGGGCCAGATGGTGTGATGGGGCGAGGCGATGGTCGGAATATTGACCCCGTATGTCTGGCAGGCCCGCATGTAGGCGATGGCCATGGCCGTGGTCGCCGGGCCGGCGACTATGTCGGTCTTGGAATCGATCATGGCCTTGACCTGGCTGGACATGTCAACCGGGTTGAGTTCGGAAAATTTGACATCGGAAATGACGCACAGGCCTTTAGGTTCGAGGTTGTCCTTGACGTACTTCTGGATGCCCTTGACCAGGTCCAGGCTGGCCTGGATGTTGATCCCGATGACGCCGAAGCGAACGGGCCGCTTTTCCGGGTGCTTGTCGATGTACCAGCGCAGGGCGGCGGCAAATTCATGGAGGTAGGTCGGCCGGACCTGGAAAAGCCACTGGTCCGGAATCCAGCCGTAGCCGTAAGCCGCGGTGCCGTATATCATGGGCACCTCGTCCTGGGGCAGGCGCTGCTGGAGCGCGGCCACGTCGGCCCCGCCGCCGCCCAGGCCGATGATGACCGGCTTGCAGTCGGCCAGGGCGCCAGGCCACAGGCTGGCGATGACGGTCGGGTCGTACCGGCCGTCATAGTGTTTGAGTTCCAGTTTGACGCCCAGTTCCTTGCCCGTGGTGTCGTTCCAGTAGCCGAAGACCGCCTTCTGGACCGGCACCCAGGCCTTGAACAGTTCGGCGTACCCGCCGGTGAAGTCCGAGATGACCGGCACCTTGTAGGTGACGACCTCTTCCGCCGCCGCTCCGTAAACCGGGAACGACAGGACGAACACCACGGCCAGTAGCAACAACCCGATCTTTTTCATACCTTTTCTCCTTGTCTATTTTTTTGGCTCAAAGCCAGTCCGACTCGCTGTTTCAATGCGGGAACGGCCAGATGCGATAGCTTTCCTTGATGATGTTCCATCGATGGACCAGTCCCCGGGGTTCGAAGATGACAAAGAGGATGATGACCCCGCCCAGGAGCATGTTCATGGAGGCGAAGATGATCTGGCCGCCCACGCCGGAGAACATATCGAGTTCGGCCACCCAGGGGCCGAAGTAGGTGATGAACTCCTGGAGCAGCCGGATGACCACGGTGCCGATGATGGCCCCGAGGAGCGAGCCCATGCCGCCCACGATGAGCATGCCCAGGTACCAGACCGAGAGGATCATGGTGAACATGTCCGACTGGATGTAGCGGACGTAATAGCCCCACAAGGCCCCGGCCACGCCGGCGTAGAAGGCGCCGATGAAAAACGAGAGGGCCTTGTAGTAGAACACGTCGATGCCGATGATGTCGGCCGCGTTGTCGTTGTCCCGCACCGCCACCAGGGCCCGGCCGGTCCGGCTGCGCACCAGGCCCCAGGCCCCGTAGATCATGAGCGTCCCGATGACGGCGAACAGGTAGTACATCTTCACGTCCGTGTTCAGTTCGATCCCGAAGATCGAGACCGGGTCCAGGCGCAGCCCGTGAATCTGCCCGAACCAGTTCCGGGGCAGCTTGAGCATGACGAACTGGAAGACGTACTGGGCCGCGATGGTCGTCAGGGCCAGGTAGAAGCCCTTGACCCGCACCGCGGCCACGCCGAAGATCGCCCCGAACAGGGCCGCGGCCACGCCCGCGAAGGGGATGGTCAGCCAGATCGGCACGTTCCAGTGGAAGGTCAGGGCCCCGGCCGCATAGGCCCCCACGCCCATGAAGGCCGACTGCCCCAGATTGATCTGGCCGGCGTACCCGACGTTGATCTGAAGGCCGACCACGGCGATCAGGGTGATCCAGATGACGTTCATCATGCCGATGATCTTGCCCCCGCTGAACAGCGGCAGCACGGCCAGGAAGATCATCAGCACCCAGAACCAGGTCCATTGCGGCCGCGTCTTGATCAGGGCCTGGTCCTGATCGTAGGTTTCCGCGTGTACGCCGGCAGGCTGCGTCATGGCCCTATATCCTTTCTATGGTTTTCCAGCCGAACAGCCCCGTGGGCCGGACCAGCAGGACGATGATCATGATGACAAAGGGAAAGACCGTGGCCACGCCCCCCTCGAACAGGGGGTCCAGGAAGAACTCGGCCAGTCCCATGGACACGCCGATGATCAGGCCGGCCAGGATCAATCCGCCGATGGATTCCAGCCCGGCCAGCAGGGCCACCGGCAAAGCCGACATGCCGATGTCCCCCACCAGAAAGGTCATGCCCTTGCCGCTGACGAAGATGATGGCCGACATGGTGCACAGCACCCCGGAAATCGCCCAGGCCGCGGCAATGGACCACTTGACCTTCAGCCCCAAGGACAGGGCGATCTGGTGGTCCTCGGCCACGGCCGTCATTTCCATGCCCATGCGGGTGTGGTTGAAAAACCAGGAAAACAGCCCGGCCATGGCCAGGGTCAGCAGCCCGCCGTAAACCAGGCCCCGGTCCAGCATCAGCGAACCCAGCTTGACCCCCTTCATGGGGAAGACCGGCGGAATGAAGTGCACGTCCGCGCCCCAGATCACAAGGACGAGACCCCGGGTGAAGACCATCAGCCCGATGGTGACCATGACCAGGGCGAACAGTTCCTCACCCACCAGGGGCCGCAGGATGACCCGCTCGACGATCAGGCCGACGACCGCGCTGATCAGAAAGGCCAGCAGGATCGACAGCCAGAGGGGCAGGTTGAAATACATGGCGAACGACCACAGTAGAAAGGCCCCCACCACCAGGACCTCCCCCTGGGCGAAGTTGAAGACCCGGCCGGCCCGGTAGATGATGACGAAGCCCATGGAGATCAGGGCGTAGAGCAGGCCGGTCAGGGCCCCGCTTATCACATGCGACATAAGACTGGTCATGGTCTAGCCCTCCTCCGGACCCAGGTCCACGATGTGCACGGTCGCGTTGAGCGTCCCGGTCCGGCCGTCCTGGTACTTGACCGGCACCACCGCGCTGAACTCCTCCCGGCCCTGGTAGACGGCCCCGATGAAGTCCGCATACTTCTGTTCCAGGAAACTGCGCCGAATCTTCCGGCTCCGGGTCAGTTCGTCCTCGTCCGGGTCCAGTTCCTTGGGCAGGTTGAAAAAACGCGTCACCTTCGAGCCTGCCGGCAGGAAGTAGTTGACCTTGGCCACCTCTTCCCGGATCAGTTCCCGCACCCGGGCGTTCTGGGACAGGTCGGTGAACGTCGTGTACCCGATGCTCCGCTGTTCGGCCCACGGCCCCACCGTGCCGATGTCGATATTGATCATGGCCGCGACGAACGGCTTGGACTCGTCACCCAGGGTCATGACCTCCTTGATGAACGGACTGAACCGCAGACGGTTCTCGATGAACTGGGGCGGATACGAATGACCCGTCGACAGCTTGCGCATGTCCTCGAGCCGGTCCAGGTAGACCATCTCCCCCTTGTCCGTCATGTGCAGCGCGTCGCCCGTGTGATACCAGCCCCCGGCCATCCGTTTCTCCGTGGCCTCCGGATTGTTGTAATACCCCGCGAAACCCGCCCCGCCCCGGACCAGAAGCTCGCCCTCCTCGGTCAGCTTGTACTCCAGGGGCGGACCGAAACGCGGATGGACCGGGTCCCACATCCCCACCGTCTCCAGATCGTACGTCTCGCCCATGTGCGAAGTGAACATCCCCATCTCCGTGGTCCCGTAAACGTTGCGCAGCTTGACCCCCATGGTGTGGAAAAACCGGAACACGTCCGGGGCCATGCCCGAGCCTCCCGACTGGGCGTAATACGCGTCCTGCAGACCCAGGTTGTCCCGCAGGGGGTACAGAACCAGATGCTCGGCCAACGGATGCAGCAGCCGGTAAAGGGGCGGAATCGGACGGCCCTCCAGACGGGCCAGGTTGGTCATCCGGCCCACGGACATGCCCCAGCGGTAGAACCACCGCCGGATCGGACCGGCGTCCATCATCTTGGACTCGACCAGGGAAGCCAGGCTCTCCCACTGACGCGGCGTGAAAACCACGGCCTCCGTCCCGATCTCGCGAAGGTCCCGGGTCACCGTCTCGGGCTCCTCCGGAAAGTTGACCACAAAGGGAACCAGAAGACCCTGGGTCAGACCCCCCATCTGCTCCGCGGCCCAGGCCGGCGAAATGTAGGACAGATACTGGGTGAAGGGGCGGATGGGCAGGGTCCCGGCCACCCGAAAGGCCGTGTCGAACAGCCCGGTATGGGTCATGATGCAGCCCTTGGGCAGACCCGTCGTGCCCGAGGTGTAGCTGATGACCGCCATGTCGTCGCCCTTGCCCGACGCCACCTCGGCCTCGAACCACCCCGGGTTCTCCCGATCGTGCGCCCGTCCCAGCTCCTGCACCTGCCCGAAGGTCATCAGCTTGGGATGGTCGTACTTCCACATGCCCTTGTCATCCCAATAGATCACCCGGTGGACCCGGGGCAGCCTGTCCTCGATCTCCAAAACCTTGTCCACCTGCTCCTGGTCCTCGCAGATCAAAACCACCGCCTCGGAATGATTGAGCAGATACTCCATCTGCGGCGGCGTGAAGTCCGGATACAGGCAGACGCATTTGCAGCCGATGGCCTGGGACGCATACTCGCTCCAGAACAGCTCCGGCTCGTTCTCCCCCACCAGACCCACCGTCTCGCCCCGCGTCACGCCCAGGGCCGACAGACCCATGGCCAGCTGCCGGACGTTGTCCAGAACGTCCTTGAAGGTGAATCGCTGCCAGATGCCGAAGTCCTTCTTGCGGTGAAAGACCCGGTCCCCGAAACGGCCGGCCTGGTAGACCAGAAGCTGCGGCAGCGTCTCGATGCCCCGGTCGAATATCTTGGGCAGTTCGCCCCAGTTCTTCTCCACGTCGATCGGCAATGACTTCATAGGGCCCGCTCCTCTCCCAGATAGGCCTGGATGACGTCCGGATTCTGCTTGATCTCCGACGGAGGACCCTCGGCAATCACATGGCCCCAGTTCAAGACGTAAATCCGGTCCGCGATGTCCATGACCACCTGCATGTCGTGCTCCACGATCACCACCGGAATGTCCAAAGCCTCCCGTATGTCGATGATGAACCGGGCCATGTCCTCCTTCTCCTCCAGGTTCATCCCGGCCATGGGCTCGTCCATCAGCAGAAGCTTCGGCTCCATGGCCAGGGCCCGGCCCAGGTCGATCCGCTTGCGAAGACCGTACGACAGCGAACCCACCAGCGCGTGCCGGATGTGCTTGATCTCCAGAAAATCGATGATCTCCTCCACCTTCCGGCGCTCAGCCATCTCCTCCCGGTGCGTCCAGTGCCGATAAATGAAACCCTGAACCGCATTCGTCTTCATGTAGATGTGACGCCCGGTCAGCAGATTGTCGATCACGCTCAGACCCGGAAACAACTGGACGCCCTGAAAGGTCCGCCCCACACCCAGGCGCGCGATCTTGTGGCTGCGCATATGGGTGATGTCCACCTCCCCGAAACAGACCCGGCCCTCCTGAGGACGGTAAAACCCGTTCATGCAGTTCAGAACGCAGCTCTTACCCGCTCCGTTCGGGCCGATCACCGCCAGAATCTCGCTAGGGCCCACCACGACGTCCACGTTCGACAGCGCAACCACGCCGCCGAATCGCAGATTCAATTTCTCCGCCCGCATCAAATATCCGTCTTGCAACATGGCCTTCCCCGATCCATTTTCGAAATCTAAACTCAGTCAGTTTCGGAAACCGGCCCCTCACTCCCGCGAGCCGGCATTCCAGGAACCGAGGACATCCCCGGCTCGCTGTTCCAGATGACCGCCAGCAACTGGGCCGGTTTCGATTCCACGATCCGGGCCGCGTGGGGCAGACCGGAGTTAAAGTACGCGGCGTCGCCACGCTCCAGGAGATACTTCTCGTCTCCGTATTTCAAAACAATGGCCCCGTCCAGGACCATCAGCAGTTCCTCGCCCCGGTGGTGAAACGTGGCCGTCTCTTCGACGGAAATATCCGGGAAAAGGATGTATGGGTCCATCTGCCGATCGGGATAGTCCATGGCCAGGGGAATGAAGTTGTACCCGAACCCTTTCCCGGCCTGGGCCGCCTGATCCCGATCCCGCTTGCGGCTGATGGTGATCTCGGTCCTGGCCTGGCTGCCCAGCAGAACATCGGTGACGTGCACGCCCAGAGCCTTGGCCAGATTGATCATGGTCGAAATCGGCGGCGCCTTTTTCGAATTTTCGATCTTGGAAAGATAACCCTGGGATATCCCGGCCTGCTGGGCTACGGCCGTCGTGGTCAGCCCCCGCTCCAACCTGAGCTGCCTGATTCGCGAACCGATTTGATCTTCGTCGATCAATCCCGTTACTCCCGGCCAACGCTTCCGGCCCTATACATCCCTGAAAACCGGGTTCGACCCGGCCCCCGTGGCCCCAAAGAGGCACAGGCATCCGGTCCGGCCTCCTCCGCTCAGGGTATCTGCATCTGAATCAATCTCGAATGGGAATATCCGTATTCCAATAAGAAATAAATGTCAAGGATTTTTCTTTTCGCCCCGAGAGGGCCGCCGTCATTACCCGAACGGACAATCGTCCGCCTGATCCCCCTCAAACCAGGGAGCCCGGCGCCTTCCCCAGTCGCCTGCTCCCCGGTCCAGACGGGCCGGCCTCAGGCCCCGTGTTCGGCCTTGACCCGGACCCGGTCGGTGGCCCCGTCGTTCGTCTTGGGCAGCCCCGCGACGTAGACCACGAATTTGGGTTTTTTGAACCGCGCGATTTTGGAGGCCACGAACTCGATCAGTTCGGCTTCGGGCAGGTTGGCTCCGGCTTTGAGCACGCAGACGGCCTTGATGGCCTCGCCCCATTTTTCATCGGGTACGCCGATGACCGAGACGTCCTCGACCAGCGGGTGTTCGAGGATCACCCCTTCGACTTCGGCGGGATAGACGTTTTCGCCTCCGGGTTTGATGAGTTCCTTTTCCGGCATGCGGCCCATGTACCACATGTAGCCGTCCTGGTCGAAGCGGCCCATGTCTCCGGTGTGGTGCCAGTCCCCGCGGAAAGTGCGCTCGTTGTCCTGGGGCAGGTTCCAATAGCCTTTGAAGACCAGGGGCCCCCGGACCACGATTTCGCCCTGCTGTCCTGGTTCGACGGGTTCGCCCCGTTCATCGACGATTGCCACGTCGGCGATATAGGCCGGGACGCCGGCCGATCCGAGCCGTTCATTATAGGGGGCGAAGGTCACGAAGCCCGACGTTTCAGACTGGCCGAAGGCGATCCAGAACTTGCCGCCGGTCGCCTGCTCGAAGCGGTTGACCGTGTCGGGCATTTCCAGGCCTCCGACGACTTCGAGGCTGGACAGGTCGCAGCCCAGTTCCTCGTTTCGGTCGAGGATGGTCTGAAGCATGGGCGGAAACTCGACGAAGACGGTCACTTTTTCCGCTTCGATCAGCCGGCAGGCCGCGTCCGCGTCGAACTTGGCCAGGACGATGTTTTTTCCGCCGGCGTGCATGACGTTGAGCATGGTGCCCAGTCCGGCCAGGTGAAACAGGGGCAGCATGCCCAGGTTGCAGGCGTTGGAGCCCATGTGCCACAGGGCCATGACCTGGAGGTTGGAGAGCAGGAGGCCCATGTGGGACAGGGTCGCCCCCCGGGGTTTTCCGGCGATGGCCGCGGTGTGGATGATGACGTAGGCGTCGTCGAACCGGACTTCCGGTTCCGGGCAGCGCCCGTCGTTGTCCATCAATTCACTGAAGGCAGTGAACTTCCCTTCGGCCCGGGCCATGGAAAAGGCGTGCTTGATGAAATCGAATTTTTCGACCAGCGGGTCGACCTGCGCCTGAAATTCCGGGCCGGCGAACATGATCGAGGGTTCGCCGTCCTTGATGCAGTATTCGACCTCCTCGGCTTGCAGCCGCCAGTTGACCGGGAGCATGATCGCTCCGATCCGGGCCGCCGCGCCGTACAGATAAACGAATTCCAGACTGTTCTGGGCCAGGATGCCGATCCGGTCGCCGCGTTTGAGGCCCCGGTCCAGCAGTCCCTTGGCCACCCGATCGACCCGGTTCAGGAATTCGCGGTGGCTCAGTCTTTCTTCGCCGAAAATCCAGCCGGTGCGGTCACCGAAGATTCGGGCGTTGCGTTCGATGACGTTGTAGATACTGAAATCATACAGGCCCATATCAACCCCCTTGATTCATGATGTTTGAGGTTCCTGGCGGTCCAGGTACCGTTGGTATTCGAGCATCTTGGCCAGAACGAACGCGGCCTGTTCGGCGAAGGGGTAAGCGTAGTGCCCCAGTTCGCTCATGGCCGGCGGCTGGCCCATGAAGGAGGTGGTGACCACGGGTTTGCCGTAGGTCTCGATCCAGTTGAGGACCAGGGACTCCATGAGCGGCTGGAAGACCTGGCCGAACACCGTGCCGACGTTGTCCACCTGCCCCTGCCTGAAGTCCCGCAGAACCGACTGAATCCGGCCGACCAGGAACGGCCCGATGCGCTCGCTGCGCATGAAACCGATCTGTCGGCTGGCAAAATCGGCCACCTCCGTCGGGTCCGAAGTTCCGAAAAAGGAAAAGAATACTTCCACGATCTTGGTAATCAACCGGCCGGCCCATTCGAACTGGGCCTCGGGCGGACCGTCCAGGTCATCCGGGACCATGGCCGCCAGTTCCTCGATCAGGTCTTGCATGGCCTGGGCCAGCTTCCGGCTGATCTGGACAAAGACCGAACTGAAGTTGGCGAAGCTGTCGAAGCCCATGAAGATCAGGGCGTCGACCTCCGGGAGCTTGAGCAGCATTTCCGGGGCCTGCATGTATGAGATGAAGTTGCGGTCTCCGGCCGGGTCCACCGGATTGCCCCGGCTCCAGCGCGGCGGAAAAATCTTGTCGAACTCGGCAATGGTCTTTGCGGACAGCTTGACCACGTTCAGCCCCAGGGAGGCGCAGGCGTCGGCGCTGATGACCCCGTAACTCCCGCCCGGCGTAATAATGCCTATGTTGTTGCCCTTGGGCAGGGGCTGGGACAGCAAGGCGATGGTCAGATCGATCATGGACTCGGCCGTGTCCACCCGGACCACGCCCGCCTTCCTGAAGGCGCTGTCGTACAGATCGCTGGCCCCGGCCAGGGCCCCGGAATGGGATGAGATGGCCTGGGTCCCGGCCTGGGTCCGGCCCGGCTTCAGGGCGATGACCGGCTTGTTCGGGGTCACCCGCCGGACCTTTTCGATAAATCGCTGGCCGTCGTTGAGCCCTTCAATGTAGGCCAGGATGACTTCGACTTCCGGGTCCTGCCCGAAATATTCGATGTAGTCCTCGATCTGGATGTCCGCGGTACAGCCGCAACTGACATAACGGTGGAAACCCAGCCCTCGATCGTAGGCCATGCGCATGACCGCCCCGCCCACGTTGCCCCCCTGGGTGACGAAGGCGATGCGGCCCGGTCGCACCGGCAACGGAAACATGAAGGCCCTCAGTTCCGAAGAAGCACTCCAGTAGCCCATGCAGTTGGGACCGATGAATCGCAACGGCCCCTGCCGGGCGATGCCGACCAGACGATCCTGAAGCCGACGCCCTTCCTCGCCGGTCTCGGCGAATCCGGCCGTGATGACCACCCCGGCCCGGACGCCTTTTTCCACGCAATCGGCCATGGTCGAAAGCACACCCAGGGGCGGGATGACGAAGACGGCCAGATCGACCGGCTCGTCGTCGGGGATTTCGGTCACCCGGCGGTAGGCCTTGTGGCCCAGGACCTCGGTTTCAATGGTGTTGATCGGATAGATCCGGCCTTCGAATCCATTGAGGATGGAGGCGAAGGTGGAAAAGCCCCACTTACTCCAACTGTTGGTGGCGCCGATCACGGCAACGGACTTGGGATTGAACAACGGTTCCAGTGCTTGCCGGACCGGTATATCGCTCGGTTCCATGTCAGGCCCTTTCCTCGTGAACGAAACGGTTTGATGGTTCAGCGCCATTATCCGCGAATGAAGATCAAAATGCAACCATTTGAATTTTTGCGGCGCCACAAGGGAAGACCTCGCCCCTAACCCCACTTTTCGACAGGTCCCGCCAGCTCGAAACCAAGAACCGGAAAAATCGGAAGCTTGGAACCGTGGTCCCGACGGAAATGTCGGTTTATCCCTGGGCACGCAGTCCCGGGTATGTCACGGCCGGGCTGGCTCGACCCTTGGCGGGAAACGGATATATACCACTCCAGCAACAGATTCATCCAGGGCGGACTTTGAACCGTGCGGGAGTCGGGGTTATTCGAATCGGCGCCCCACCAGTATTCCTTTCAGTGGGTCCACCCGTCCTGGTCCAGGTCGCTGTTGCAGTCGTTATCCTTGGGGTTCAGACGGTTCGGCACCTCCCAGGAAGCCCGAAACCATCATGCCGCCCCCCGTACGCCAGATGAATCTGTCACCGGCAACGGGGTTTCATTCGTCGCGCCACTCGCAACTGGCCAGGACACTGTATAGCCGCCGTCCTTAAATGATAAGGATACATTATATCGAACCAGGAGGGGAGGGATTGGTGAAGACGGAAAGATGCATCTCGAATTTTGATGGTCTAGTAAAAAGTCGATTTCTCGAAATCGGCCTTAATAAATTCAGGTGGTTACACGTGCAAAAACGCCATTTCCGGACTTTTTACGATACCATCAATTTTGCATTTATCTTTTTCTATGTCGCCGAACTGCCCGCGGCAAAACCCAAGGGTAAAAATCGGAATAATTCAGTCTAGAAGGCATTTGCGGCGACGCCGGCGGTAACAGCGATTTTGAATACAATGTCGGTAAGGTCTTTCACTAGTCTAAGATAAGGAACCCTCTCGAGATCTTCCGGAACTACAATTACGTCGCCAGGCATCAGTTTCGTTTCATAAAATCCGGAGAATAACCCCATTCCTTTCGCACTGACTATCGTACCGTCGGCACGATAGATGTATATATAATCTTTATCGGATGTTTTGGTTAAGCCACCCGCCATATTTAAATAGTCTTCAACATTCAATTCCGCCTGGTACATGTATGAATTCGGTGAATATATGCTGCCCTGGACACTGATAAAGGCCGGCTTGTCCGGAATATATATCCTGTCACCGTCATGCAGCGCCATATCGTATTCAGATCTTGCGAACGTTGAGTCATCAGAGAGCTTAATCGCTATACGTCCGGAAGCACGAATTTTCTTTAATCGGGCCAAAAAGGCCTGACGTGATTGATTGATGAGTCGGACCTCCTCGGTATCGGCGAACTCCAAGGCATTATCCGAAACGCTCATTGTCAGCTCAAGTTGTTGTATGAGGTTATTTATGGCGCCTTGCTGGATGGCTTGTGCATCCCTGGAATAATAGGCCGATCCGTAGAGGTAGGCGCCCGGGAGCAGTCCGCCGGCCCTTTCAAGTAAAGAAGACAGGCGTTCACCCGACTGTATCGTATATACGCCCGGGAACCGAATATGACCATTGATTTCCACTTGCTGAACGATACCAACATTTTTTATTTTTGGAATGAAGACCGTGTCCCATGGTTCCAGAGTGCAAACTTGATCCGGTTTCGTCATATCTACAAGAATATGCTCAATAACCACACGTCCATGGACGATATTCTGTCTACTTATTTCAACGCCGGTAATGTCCCCACCATCCGAAAGACCTCCGCCCAAACCGATTAGGTCATCGATGGTCAGCTCTTCATTATATTTATATTCACCAGGAATCCACACAGCCCCTTTTAAAAAGACTGATCTTCTAATGCCATAAACCTTCCGATCCAGAATGTAAATGATATCTCGAGGGGCGAGATTGAAGTCACATTGATTCTTCCATATTGGAGGCAACGGAACCCTAATCCAGCCATAGTCCGATCGATTTATATGGAATCTTTTTATCAAACAAAAATCCGTAATCGCATCCGGCTTAAAAAGATCGGGTCCTGTCAGTATCTGGGAAAGTGTCATTCCCTTATGATACGCAAATTCCAAACGGTCCCAAACGTGACCTTCGATGCGTATCGTTGATGGAAAGCGACAGCCGATATATCGTACTTCCAGTAAATCTCCATTCTGGATATTAATCTTCGACATGTCAGAACTGCCCAGAGCGATATCTACTACTTGTAATCCCTGTTGTTTTTTAAAACGCCTAAGGTTGAGTTTGAAATGTGCCTGAGGTATTACCCCACCGGCCAACGCCAAGGCATGATTGACATCTACATCGTTATCTTTCAGTTCGAAAATACCTGGTTGAGGGACTGCTCCGACCACAGCGATCGTCGGTCCAATGTATGGTACGTAAATCACGTCTTTGTCCTTCAGAAGCAGGTCGCCTTTCGCCTGACCGTGTATCATCAGGTCATACAGATCCAGTTGGTGAAATAACTTGTCTTTTCTGTATATTTTTATATTGCGCAGGGTTCCGCTTTTTATAACCCCTCCCGCCCGATTTAAGGCAGTCAGAATGGTCGAGAATGCGGGAATCATTGTCAGGCCAGGACGTTTTACCTGGCCGAGAACATATACTTCCATGCTTCTGGGACGGACAACCACGACACTGATGTTCACGCCCTGAAAGTGTTTCGTGGCTTCGATCCGGATCACCTCTTCAACGTCACCATAACGAACCCCGGCGATTGAAAATACACCGAGTTTCGGCAAGGTGATTGTTCCGTCCCCTTCGATCGCTCCGAAGTATTGGATATCAACCCCGGCACCCCACATATTCACCCGCAAGACATCTCCACATGACAGCACATAATCATTATTCACCACCATTTTTCCCGAGATAGAAAGCGATCTTCCCCAAAATACATCATATCCGTACTGGACAAAATATTTCTCTATTATCCCGGGGCCCTTCTCAGTTGCGTGTTCCAGATATTTCAATTGGTCCAATAAAACCTCACTGTATTGAATCCTAAATGCCTTTTCAATTGATGACGCAGGACCTGATATTATAAAGGTACTTGGTTTTTCTGCCGGCTTCCCCTGCCGTTTTTTCCGAGGACTCTCTTCCGTGGAAGTTACCTCGGGTGATGCTTCCTGATTCTGTTCTGACTTAGACTGTAATTCACGCTGGTTTTGGGTTGATTTCATTACCCGCTCCTCCATCACCGGGACTAATAACCAGTTGAGTTCTTCTTCGTCCGCATAGACAAATATAGAATTAATTACAAATTGGAAAACGAAATTTGAAATCAACAAACATACAACCAATAAACGTATAGTGCTTTTGTATGAAGTCCGGCCATTTACCAGTATAAAATTCATTCTATATACCCTACCAGCACGGATTTATCTGGCCTTCATCAAATTTTTATTATTCCATTACATGGTCAACGGGTAGGCTCTTGGGCGAAATAACCATAAAGACTCTCTACCCGCCAAGGATACCACCACAATGCTATTGCATGTACCTTAACATAGCGAAAAACTCTGACTTATATGCTATAACCTCAATTCGCCCGCCAACTTGATGATTAACCCCTAATTCTTTATATAGCCGTGGACCTCATTTCAATACCCATAAACGACCTTGTTTCGATTTTTCAGTTATTTAATTGCTTCTGGCAACCGACCAGCCATCTAGCTCGACCGCGACGGCCCGAGTAATAAAATCGACTGATATCACTATTCGGTCAGACGTCCCCTTCCGGTTCAGGTATATGCCTTTCAGACCTTCGAGCGGACCTTCGACAATTACGACTCGATCACCCCTTTGTAACCGTCTATGAGGGGCGACTACTACGTCTTTACCATCAAGAATCATCAGATTGTTTATCTCATCCGGGTTAACCGGATAGGGGGTTCCCTTGATCCCCACTAACCTGACCACTCCTCGACACTTTACTATTTCTAAATGATCGTTAGGTGTTAAGATTGCATTGACAAACAGGTATCCTGGAAACATTGACGTGTGGGTAATACTGTACCGATTTCTTTTCGGGCGATTTACCTTTATCATTGGCAGAAAGGCCTGATAATCCTTGCCCGCCAGCTGACGCTGGACTAAAATTTCAAAATTTGACTTTGTGTGAATCGCATACCAGTTCGGTTTTTTGAGATAATCAACCAAATAATTCATTATCTTAACCCATGTTTTACACATTAAGTTGGTATTTCTACTCAAATTTGCTGATTCATATTTCCTCTCTTATTTCACTTCATCACAATTACTTTGTCCAAACTTAAAGGCCTGAGACTTCCAAATATATTTACCGAGAAGACCTCCTTTCCAATGATCTCTCATTTTTTTCCAGTTCCTTATTCGAAAATGAACACAACCTTAGAGGTTAGTTCAACACCCTCGAAATGGATAGAGTCGCTTCTTATCTATGAGGCATTGTTCCATCAAACCTAAATTTTTTAACTCCAACATGATTTGATTGATTGCTGATATTTGAATCTCGTTTTATTCTAAGATTTATAAAATAGCTCCTTACGCCTTGTTATTAGATTTTGTTCATGTAATATCGATCTATTCATCTCAATCCGTTCAAGTCTGAAAATCTTAATGGTCCGAATCGTTTTAACCTCTCAATCCCCAACAACATTCGAATTCTTCGAATATCGTCTTCCTGGTGATTATCAGGGCGCTTCTTGCGGCGGTTAATATCAATAGACCCGGCTTGTTTCACGATTTCCCCACTCAACGTTTCCCCGGTGAGGTCCGAGACCGGAAACTCGGCCAACTCCCTTCCTTCACTTATTTTCTTCAACCGCCACACCCCCTTTGAGCGACGACTTTGTCCCGGGCACCTTTGGCTTCCGGGGCGTCGCCTGCCTCTAGTGTATGTACAGAACTCCCATTAAGTAGTAAATTGGCCTAACAAGCTACCAATAGGAGTCCTGTTCCCTCTCCTTACTACATATCAGGAGTAAATGTCAACCAATATCTCCTAATCAGGTGTTTTTTTTCTGACTCGGTTGGTACATTTTAAGATTTAGAGTTGAAATCAAACCTATTACAGCATATATTCCTTGGTCGTTTGGCATGCAATGCCCTGAAGCGCTACCAATAGTCTGGCGTTATTTCTCCCGGGCAACCATCCAGAATCGCATGAAGCACCCTCCGCCTTACAATCAGGATTAGAGGCACGGGTCCTGATCGAGAAAAGGATAATTATATAATAGTTTGAGAAGTCAGCTAGTTATAGTAATTTACGACCGTTGCCGGCCCTAAAGCGGCAGAGTATGCATAGTGATCCAAACGCTTACTTGAACTTAATTTTGTTAAGATGTGTCCACTTCAAATTGAATTACGATTAAAACGGGCATGGGCTGAACCGTAACCACGTAGGCAGCGTTGTAAAAAAATTAAATCCTCTATCAAAACAGTCTGTTAGACTAAGGAACGTATTTAATGGTTAACCAGAAACAAAACCAGATTAAAAAAATTTTTGGTCGACGCGTTCGTGCACTCAGAACCAAACAGGGACTGACCCAGGAAGAGCTTGGCGAAAAATCTTCTCTTGATTACAAATATTTAGGTGGGGTTGAACGAGGAGAGAGGAATCCGGGGCTTATCAACATTCTAAAAATCGCCCACGGCCTTAATGTAAGTCTCGATGAGCTTTTCACTCTTGACCACGAGGTACCCGACACGCGGGCCCTCCGAGAGGAAATCACCGACCTCCTGGAGTCATCGTCAGAAACCGACCTTCGCGTATTCTACCGCGTGATCAAGGCCGTCTTTGGCTGATTCCCTGAAGGCGGTTGTTATCGACGCCAGCGGCATATCAGCCAACTAACTGTAATAAGGCCGCTTCTCTATCATGCCATACCACCGGCACTCCCGGTAAGGAGTGCTTGGCTAACTGATTGTCCGGTGGTCGTCATGGTCATTCCGGGCTCAGGGGCGGTGAGTTCGGCCCAGCCAGGGTTTCCATCATCGAATCGAACTCGTAAATTGATTAGGAAGCGCCCGGTTCGCCTGACCGGGTTTGGTTCCCTGCCCCAGGTGACCATCCAAGGTAGTCCACCACGCTGTAGCCGAGTCCATCTTTCTCACCAGCTTCCTGCCGCGGCCGTAAAATCTCTGCTGCCAAGCTCTTTTCGCTAACAATTTCTCTACCTAGACCCGGAACCCCGTGAAAATCCCGGGATAGCCATGCCTGCCTTTGTCCGGAAGTGAACAACCGGATCATTCATATCCAAGGGAATGGATATTCCGGAATTCCCGGACTCGGTAGCAGTTGGGGCAGGTTCACCAGAGGCAGACGAAACGTCGTCCGTCCCGCAGTTCCCCCCGCAGCTTTTCCATGTGCCTGAGGGCCGCGATCTCCCGCTCCAGGTCCGTGGGCTTGACCTGAAGCCGCTCGATCAAATGGGCCGGCTCGATGCCGCCGGTTTCATCGAGGATGGCCAGGATGCGCTGTTGCACCTCGTTCAGATCGACCTGGCCTTCGGCCCCGCTCTGATCGGTCAGGTTCCTGGCGCTGTGTATGGCCCATGGATCGCAGGTCCGGGCCGGGGACAACGCGTCCATGTAACAGTCCTCGCATAAGGTCCGGCCGAAGTGTTCCCGTTCCTCGCCGGACTCGATCCGGTCTCCGCAACGCTGGCAGTTCATGACCTTCCTCCCATATGGGCAACTATCCCGAATAAAAACTAATCCATCAGGCCGGTGTTTTCAAGCCCGGCCGGTCCCGGGGCGGCCGGATCGGCATGAAATCATTTCCGGGCTCCGGCTGGGAACAGCGGTTTGAAAGTAAGCCATTATCAGCGATTTGAAAGTGAGCCACCTGCACCGGCCTAAAAGTAGGCCACCCAGTATATTCTTCCTTATACATAAAAATAAATCCTGAATTTTTTTTTGGATATGGTTCTTTTACTTCTCAATTGCCCCCCTGAGCGGCAAGTGATAAGCTCATATGATACAGCTGTCATGAACGTGGCGTCTGCGGCGCGGAGGGTTAACCAGGGTTCTTGAACATGCATGGGGTTGAAATTTTCTGATGACGCAACTGCTACACTTCGGTAATCAGGTGTTACAACCAAGGCAGAATTGTCCAGCAATGGCATGGGTCCATGGGGCACCGGATAATTATCGAAGATATAACTGTCAGTTCGATCCCAGCCAACGACAGGCTCATGCATTGGTTCATATACCCCAACGATGGAGGCTTCTATAGAAGGAATTCAGTTTTTCTACCCCGCTAAAATTCAGCTCAACGCAAAGATCGGCAGTAGCTGCTGTGGCCCAAGTACGACTAACCTCCTAACTGGCCTACTTTCAAACCGTTGGTTTTGCCTGGTTTTCAGTCCGCTGATAACATCCGGCTTCCATTATCCGGATGATTGTGCTAAGGCTGACTCGAAAATGATCCATTCTCCATCCCGCACGAACCTACCGGGGACCGGCCCGATCTTTCGGCCGGACGGTTTACTGAGTGAATCTTCTCGGATCACCGGCAAGCAGACCCGTTATGACCTGACGATGCGCCTTGCGGGCGCCTCGACGGGACAACCCCGATATCCGGCTAAAAAAAATCATCATGACTTGAACAGGAGCCACCATTGAAAACCAGGACCAATGCATGGGCCGTCGCCTTGATTGCTTCCATTCTTATCCTGGCCAACCTTCCGGCGGCAGGTGCGGCCGGGGCCGCGGACTCGAAGGCAAGCCGGAACGCCGGTCAGGAAAAAAAGTTCGACGCTCACGAGGCCTTCACCAGGCTCCACTTCACGGATCAGGAGATGGAGTTCGCCTTTGCTCTGATACTGGGTGCGACCGTGAATCACGGTTGTGAAGTTGGTGAGGCCTTCTACACGGCCTCTCGAATCAGGGAGGGCGACGCGGCGAGCTGGCAGAAGGAATGGCTCGACATGGCCGGGCGTGTCGAGGCCCGGGCCGACCAGGCCCTGGCCCGGGGGCACCGGGTCAGCGCCAGGGACCAGTTGCAGCGGGCGTGTTACTACTATCGGGCGGCCTTGATCTCGATGATGCCCGACGACAAGCGCTTCAAGGCCACGGCGCTGAAGAGCCGCGCCCTGCTGACGCGGGCGGGGAAGCTTTTCGATCCGCCCCTGGAATACATCGAGGTACCCTTTGAAGGGACCGTTCTGCCCGGGTATTTCCGAAAGGCCGGCCACGATAGGAAACCGGAAAAAACCCTGATCATGATGGGCGGCGGGGAGACGTTCGCCGAGGACCTGGTCTTTTATATGGCCTCCCAGGCCCATGATCGGGGTTACAACTTCCTGACCGCGGACCTGCCGGGCCAGGGCCTGCTTCCCCTGGAAGGCAAATACTTTCGCGCGGACGTGGAGGTCCCCATGAAGGCCGTGGTGGACTATGCCCTTGGCCGTCCCGAGGTCGACCCGAAACGGCTGGCCGCCTATGGAATCAGCGGCGGCGGCGGGTTTATGCCCCGGTCGGCCCAGCACGATCCAAGGATCAGGGCCGTGGTCATGAACAGCGCGGTGGTGGACGCCCACCGGCTTTTCGCCTCCATGCCCGTGGCCACGGCCACGAAGGACGTGGTCCAGACCTGGTCTTCCTTCAAACGCAACACGGTCCAGGCCATTGCCTGGCGCTGGGGGGTCCCGACCGACAACATCCCCGGTCTGGTGCCGGCCAACGAGGGTTTCGTCTTCGACCCGGCCAAGGTGCCCTGCCCGGCCTTGATCATCGTCGGCGAAGGGGAGTACCGCAACGAGGAGGTCAAGCGGCAGCAGCAGGAATGCATCGAAAAACTTGCCAATCCCCGAAAAAAGTTCGTGGTCGCCCCGGCCAACGAGGGGGCTTCCAACCACTGCATTACGGAAAACCGGAGCGTCATGAGCCAGGTGGTCCTGGACTGGCTGGATGAAGTCTGGCAGGACGGAAAAGCCAATCAATGACCGTCCATGGGACCGGAGGCGCCATGGATCGGTCCTGAACCCTCCGGGCCTCGGCCCGTCAAGATCAAGGCCCCGATCGCGGCGGTGAACGGGGCCACGGTAACGAGGCCGAAGCTGCCGACCAGGGTTTTTTAGGACTTCGGCGGCCACATAGATCAGATTGAAGAAATTGGCCAGGGCCACGCCCTGGGCCGGCAGGCTGTTCATGGCCAGGCGCTGTTTGCCGAACTGTTCCGCGGCGGTCTTCTGGGGGAAACCCATGCCGTCGCCGATGAACAGGAAGACGTACCTGACCGGCCGGCCTTTGTACAAAGCGGTCTCGGCCGCGACAGGAGCGACGAAGACCGCGATCAAGACCAAAGCCAGCGACAAAACCAGGGATTTTCAAACAGCCGGGAACCTCATTTCGGTGATCTCCTCCGTTTTCTGATTTATCTGCTTGCCAGTTTCGGAACTCGTTGCCTTCAACGGCCCTGAATCCCGGGTAATAGCGCCTGATTTTGTCAGAATGGCGTCGATGGATTGATGGTATGCTGACGTTTCCGCCCGGCCGCTCGGGAGGGCGGCCGGAGCCCGCGGAGTCCCGTCCGGTCATGCGGGGAATGCCGGCGGCCTCCATTCGGGAAGCCGCCGGCCGAAGTGGATCGATCCGGGTGGTTTAGCGGCCGATGATCAGGCGCAAGGGGTCCACCTCCCCCCGGAGAATCTTCAACTCGGTGTCGCTGGGCGGCGGGGTCTTCTTGATGAAATCGGGCACGATAATATCGAATCCCGTGTTTTCGCGCACCTTGTCGACTTCGACCCCCGGGTGGACCGACTCGATCATCATGATCTTGCTCTGTTCGTCAAAGCCCAGGACGGCCAGGTCGGTAATGATCTTGTACGGCCCGCTGCCCGGCGGCAGCCCGGCTTCCTCCCGGGCCCCCGGTCCGGTCAGGTATCCGGGCGTGGTGTTGAAGCTGACTTTTTCCACAAACCGCGACTTGGCGTGCGGGGTCATGATGATCGTCCGCCAGCAGAAGGAGCCCAGATCGTTGGCCCCGCCGCTGCCGGGAAAACGGACCTTGGGTTTGTAATAATCCCCGACGACGGTCGAGTTGATGTTGCCGTATTTGTCGATCTGGGCGCCGCCCAGGAAGGCGTAGTCCACCATGCCCCGGGCCGCGGTGGTCATAGTCTCGATCATGCCGGACGCGGCCAGTCCCCGGAAAAAGGTCCTGGAATCACCCACCGAGATCGGCATCCGGGGCAGGGTCGGGGCCAGGCCTCCGGCTTCGAACAGGATGACCAGATTGGGCGAGACGGTCTTCTGGGCCAGCATGGCCGCGGCGCAGGGCGCGCCCGTACCGACGGCCACGGTCTTGCCGTCCTCCAGGTTTCTCGCGGCGGCGCAGATCATCATCTCCATGGTGTTGTATTCGGGAATCATGAGCGATCTCCTCCTTGCTCCGAGCATCCGGCGTGACCGGGTCCGCGACTCACTTGTCCACCAGCATTTCCAGGGCCTGGAGTTCCTTCAGCTTGCGCAGGCCGCCGCACAACTCGAGGTATTCCTCGAAACAGGAGACCCCGTAAATGTACTTTTCCAGGAACTTCTCGAACTCGGCCGGGTCCTTTTCCACCTCGAGCCACTGGTTCAGGTGGGCCTCGTCGGAATAGTACATATAGGGCATGTTCCCCGGATAACTTCCGAAAGGCGACTCGACGACGGCGTCCACCAGATAGTAGGGGATGACCGTCCGGGTGGGTCGAATCCGGATTTCCAGGTTGCCCACCAGCCGCTCGGCCGTGATGATGAGGTGTTTGGCCGCCCGGGCCAGTTCCAGGTCGGCAACGGTGATGCCTCGGATGTGGCAGTTGCCGTAAATGTCCGCCTCATGGACATGGATGACGGCCACATCCGGCCAGATCGCCGGCACGGCCGCGTACTTCTTGCCGGTGAACGGACATTCGATGACCTTGGCCCCGGACATCTTGAAGGTGTCCGTCCCGAGCATGCTGCGGATGATCCCGAAGGAGACCCCTTCCGCCGCGGCCTTGAGTCGGACGGCCAAGGCGTAGTTGGTCCATTCGCAGACCTCGACCTCTCCGGATTCCATGTATCGCCGGGCGTTGGGCGACAGCCCCCGGGCTTCCAGCCCCACGATGTAGGCCACGTCGAGCCGCTTGAAACAGTGGCCCGCGCAAAGCAACTGAAAATCGTGGGTGGACGTGTGCCCAAAAAAGCCCAGGTTTTTTCGGCGGGCCCTCAATATCTCGTGAATGACGGCCGTGGGAATCCGAATGGCGCCGAACCCACCGATTCCCAAATAGCTGCCGTCCGGGATGAACTTTTCCACGGCCTCTTTTTCCGTCATGCGCTTGTCGGTCATGGCCCGGGACTTTTTGGCGAAAAACTCCCGCGCCTTGTCCGGGTCCGGGTCCATGAAAACCGGGTTGACCCCTTGTTCCAGCACGTCCATGTTCATACCTCCTGACCTCGATGCAGGTCGAATCACAGTAGCAAGGTCCACTCTCCGAACTCGGTACAGCCTTTACGCCTGTTGGCTTGATATCCCAAATTTGCGAGAAGCAAGAGGCGGGCCAACGGACCGCGGGCCGGTATACGGCCCGCAGGGGCGAAAAATCAGGGGCTCGTTTCAAATGGACATTCACGCCCGGACTCCCGCCCCATCGGTCATGTCAGTTTTTTTTACGAACCGTAAAACCCGAGGCAAGGCCCCAATCGTTCGTCCGCCCTGAACGGGCCGGAATATTCAACCGCCCGGTTTGAAGTCTTCAACCAACTTCACCGGGCAACGGACGGCGGCCGGGGGCCTGTACAGCCGACTGATCAGCGTTTTTTTTCAATTCACCGGGCCAGGCCCGGCGGCCGCCTTCCGGCCTGCGCGAGGGCCCGGACCCGGCGGGAGAGACATGGCACGTCTGTTGCTCTATGAGGGGGGGAGGCTGGGGTAGCGGGCCCGTTGCCCGCGGGAAAGGGACCGGCGCCAAAGCGGTCCGTTGCCATGGTTGTTTGACAAGAGGTTGCCGCTAAACCGGGCGGGATTCGGCGGGGTTGGGATGGCATGATCCGCGTTGCCTTGATCGTGAACAGAGTCTTCCAATGCCCCCCAATGACGCCGCGTCCGCCGCCCGAAACGAACCGCGGGCGAGTCGCGGGACTCGATCCGCCCGGGGTGAACCGCGTTGGCGATCCACATCGGAACTGGATTAATGGAACCGGATTTCTGTCTTTCAACTCAAGGAGGCGGCGTCATGAGAAAATTAGGCGAGTTCTTCGCTGACAAGGTTCGCAGATGGCTTCCCGATTCGTTTTCCTTCGCGATCATTCTGACCTTCGTGTCCATGATCATGGCCGTGATCCTCACGAAAAGCGGACCGAGCACCCTGCTGGGGGCCTGGTACAAAGGCTTCTGGATTTTCCTGGAATTCTCCATGCAGATGGCCCTCATCGTCGTCCTGGGTTACGCCATGGGCACATCGCCGGTCTTTGTCCGGATTTTCGACTGGCTGGCGACCAAGGTCAAGACGCCTCTTGGGGTTTACCTGACCGTACTGATCGTCGGCGGTATTACCTCTTATATCTACTGGGGATTCACCGTGGCCGTGGCCGTCCTGGCCATGGAACTGGCCCGCCGGGTAAAAAAAGTGGACTACCGGTTTCTGGGGGCCTGCGTTTACGCCTCGCTCATGCCCACGGTCTTCGGCCTGTCCGTCACCGCCCCGTTGCTGATGAACACCCCGAAAAACAAGTTCATCGAACTGGGCCTGATCGACCGGACCATCCCGCCCTCGGAAACGATCTTCAGCGGCTATTCGTTCACCATGCTCGCCGTGACCATCATCGTGATCTTCGGGACCATGCTCCTGATGCGGCCCCGCGAGGTGGACCCGAAGTGGGACATGGCCGAGCGGATCGAAAAAGGGGAAATCAAAGTCCTGGGCGGGAGCGCGGACGAAAAGGCCGCGTTAGAGGAACTGCTGCCGGCCGAAAAGATCGACCGCTCCATCTGGTTGACCATCTTCACCTGCTTCTGCGGGTTTATCTTCATAATCTATTACTTCGCCACGAGCGGCAGCTCGGGCATCAATCTGAACAGCATCAACTTCACCTTTCTGATCTTCGGTCTGGCCTTCTGGGGCCGGCCGACCGCCTTTGCCCGGGCCGTCCTGGACGGGGTCCGCGGCGTGGCCGCGATCATCGTCCAGTTTCCTTTCTACGCCGGCATCATGGGCATCTTCATGTACACCGGCATGTCCAAGGTCATCGCCGACTGGCTGGTCTCCTTCTCGACCGCGGTGACCTTCCCCTGGTTCGCCTTCCTGACCGCCTGCGTGGTCAACATGTTCATCCCTTCGGCCGGCGGGGAGTGGATGGTCATCGGCCCCACGTTGCTCCAGGCGGGCAAGGCCATCGGCTTTCCCGTGGGCAAGCTGGTCATGGCCTATTCGTACGGCGACATGTGCACCAATTTGATCCAGCCCTTCTGGACCCTGGTCTTCGTTCCGGTCCTGTGCCGCCTGGCGGACATCCGGGCCAGGGACCTCATGGGCTATACGGCGGTGCTGTGCATGGTCTGGTTCGTGGCCATATCGATCGTGTTACTGATTTTGTAGGCGGCCCGGTGCATGGGGACCGCCAGGTCCGTTTGAATCGAAAAACGGGCTCCGGCGCCGAGGTCCGGAGCCCGGGCCGGGGCGCGGGCGGATGAATCCCCGCCCGCGCCCGACTCTTGAATACAACACGGAAAAGGAGCAGACGATGACCGACAGGATCAAGAAACTGGCCATGATCGGCGGCGGGACCATGGGCGCGCAGATTTCCACCCACGCCGCGGCGAGCGGATACCGGGTCTCGCTTTACGACACCAACAAGGACGCCTTCAAGATGTCCTTCGAGATTTTCAAGTTCATGATCGGCATGTTCGATCGCAAACCGGTCAAGACGGTCGAGGAACTCGAGCGGGTCGCGGGACAGGTCGAGGTCGTCGACGATCTGGCCAAGGCCCTCGAAGACGCGGACCTGGTCATCGAGGCCATTCCCGAGGACCTGGGTCTCAAACGCAAGATGTTTCGGGAAATCGACGCCCTGGCCCCGGCCAAGGCCATACTGGCCAGCAACAGTTCTTCGATCCCCATCTCCCGGATCGAGGACGCCACGTCGCGGCCGGAGCAGTGCCTGAACACGCATTTTTACATTCCGTCGGTCATCCTGAACATGGTCGACATCATGGGCGGGACCCGGACCCGGCCGGATGTCGTGGCCGCGGCCAAGGACTGGGTCTGGTCCATCGGCTCGGTGCCGCTGACGGTCAACAAGGAGATTCTGGGCTTCTGCTTCAACCGGGTCTGGCGGGCGGTCAAGCGGGAGACCCTGTACATGTGGGCCGAGGGGTTTGTGGACTTCCGGGACATCGACCGGGCCTGGATGATCTTCACGGGCAACCCGAGAGGTCCCTTCGGCATGATGGACGCCGTGGGCCTGGACGTGGTTTACGGGATCGAGATGGTGTATTATAACGAGTCCAAGGACCCCAAGGACCACCCCCCCGACCGGTTGAAGGATATGATCGATCGCGGCGAATTGGGCCTCAAGACGGGCAAGGGGTTCTATGGCTACCCGGACCCGGAATACGGACGGCCCGATTTCATCAAACGCTAGACACCCGGACATGTCACGGCCCGGGCCGTGTGTCGAAATATAAAGGGGAATCATGAGTCAATATAATCTGGATAAAATCCTCAAACCCGGGGCGGTCGCCGTGGTGGGCGCCACGGATCGGCCCTTTTCGGTGGGGCGGGCGGTGGTCCACAATCTTCAGACCGGAGGCTTTCACGGACCGATCTATCCGATCAATCCGAGGCGGGACGAAATCCTGGGGCTCAAGGCCCTGCCTTCCCTGGGCGCCATCGGCCGGCCCACGGACCTGGCCGTCATCTGCACGGCCATCGAGACGGTGCCCGGGATCATCGAGGAATGCGCGGCGGCCGGCATCGGCGGGGCCGTGATCCTTTCGGCCGGAGGCAAGGAGATCGGCGCCCGGGGCCAGGCCATCGAGGACGAGATCACCAGGGCGGCCCGCCAGGCCCGTATTCGCCTCATCGGACCCAACTGCGTGGGCATCGCCTCCTCGGCCGTGGGCATGAACGCCAGCTTCGTGCACAGCATGCCCCTGCCGGGCAACCTGGCCTTCGTGGCCCAGAGCGGGGCCGTCTGCTCGATCGTCCTGGACTATGCCATCCAGGAACACATCGGCTTCAGCCACTTCATCGCCATCGGCTCCATGATCGACGTGGACTTCGGCGACCTGATCGATTATTTCGGCAACGACCCGGAAGTCGGCAGCATCCTGCTCTACATCGAAGGGGTGACCAATCCCCGGAAGTTCCTCAGCGCGGCCCGGGCGGTCAGCCGGGTCAAACCGATCGTGGTCCTGAAAAGCGGCCGATCCAGCGCCGGGGCCAAGGCGGCCCAGTCGCACACCGGCTCCCTGGCCGGCGAAGACTCGGTTTATGACGCCGCCTTCAAGCGGGCCGGCATCGTTCGGGTCAACATGCTCGAGGACCTGTTCGGCTGCGCAGAACTCATGGCCAAACAGACTCCGCCCAACGGGTCGAACCTGGCCATCGTCACCCTGGCCGGCGGCCTGGGCGTCATGGTCGCGGACTACCTGGCCGACTACGGCCTCGAACCGGCGGAACTCCGGCCCGAGACCTTTAAAAAAATCGATGAACAGTGTCCTTCGATCTGGAGCCATGCCAATCCCATCGACATGACCGGCATGGCCACCCTCGAGGGGTTCCGTAACGTGATCTCGATCTGCGCGGAAGCCGAGGAGATCGACGCCCAGGTCATCATCTCGGTGCCCAACGGCCTGTTTTCCTCCGAGGTCTTCGCCGGCAGCGTGGCCGAAACCATTCAAAAGGCCCGTCGGCCGGCCTTCGTGGTCATGCCGGGCGGGGAGGAGATGGAGGCCGGGCGGGACATACTCAACAAGGCCGGCCTCCCGACCTACGCCTCGCCCGAGGCCGCCGTTCGGGCCTTCCACTACATGTACACCTACAGCCGCAACCTGAGGATGCTCCAGGAGGTTCCCCGCGAACTCGCCTCGCCCATCCGTTTCGACCGGGAGGAGGCCCGGCGTCTCGTCGACCAGATCATGGGCGAGGGCCGGGGCCTGATGACCGAGTTCGAATCCAAGCGGCTCCTGGCCAGCTACGGCATTCCGACCAACCAGACCGAACTGGCCGAAACCGTGGTCGAGGCCGTGGTCCTGGCCCGGCAGATGGGCTACCCCGTGGCGGCCAAGGTCAACTCGCTGACCGTGACCCACAAATCCGACGCGGGAGGTATTCGGCTGGACCTGCGCAACTCGGACGACGTGATCGACGCCTTCGAACAGATCGAACAGTCGGTCGCGGCCTACGATCCCCAGGCCCATTTCGGGGGCGTGACCATCCAGCGCATGGTTCAGGACAAGGGATACGAGGTTATCATCGGCAGCAAGCACGACTCCGACTTCGGGCCGGTCATTCTCTTCGGCATGGGCGGCGTGATGACGGAACTGATCGGGGACCGCTCGATCGGCCTGCCGCCCCTCAACCGCCTCCTGGCCCGGCGCATGATCGAGGAGACCAGGGTCTACCGGCTGCTCAAGGGCTTCCGGGGCCGGCCCCCGGCCAACCTCGATCTGCTCGAGGAGATTCTGGTCCGCCTGTCCCAACTGGTCATGGACTTCCCGGAAATATCCGAACTGGACGTCAACCCCCTGCTGCTGACGGCCGCGGACGCCTATGCCCTGGACGCCCGGGTCGTCCTGAAACCGTCCGCCAGGCCCGCCCCCTGGCACATGGCCATCAGCGCCTATCCGGCGGAATACGAAAACCGGTTCAAGACGCGCAACGGCCATGACCTTTTCATCCGGCCCATCCGGCCCGAGGACGCGCCGCTCCTGTCCGGGTTCTTCAACTCCCTCTCGGAAGAGACCGTCTATCTTCGCTTCCTCCGGCACATGAAGGTCCTGGACCAGGACACCCTGGCCCGGTACACCCAGATCGATTACGATCGGGACCTGGCCCTGGTGGCCTTTGACGAGAGCGTCGACCGGCCGGTCATTGTCGGCGTGGCCCGGTACTTCGGACATCCGGACGGAGAGGAGGCCGAGTTCGCCATCGTGGTCGGCGACGACTGGCAGGGCCAGACCGTGGGCGCCGGGCTCCTGGCCCTGGCGCTTCAGGCGGCCAAACGCCAGGGGTTCAAACGGGCCTGGGGACTGGCCCTTCGCGAAGCCAATGGCATGATCGAAATGGCCGAAAAGTCCGGCGCCGTGGTTACGCCGGTGGAAAACGGGTCCAAGGTGAAACTGTCCATCGATCTGTCGGCCATCTGATACTCGAATACCAGCGGGGACCCGATCCGGGCGGCGCGGACCTTCCGCGCCGCCCGGCTTTTTTTGCGGGGCTCGGTAGTAGAAAATATTGGTGGCGGCTCACCAGGCTTGTCCGCCAGAGGCGGACAAGCCTGGTGAGCCCTGGAAATTCCCTGCCCGTCCCCAGGCCGGCGCCTGGGGACGGGCGTCAATATCAGAGATCAGAGATCAGATTTTTCAGAGTCCAGAGTCTTCAGATTTCAGAGAAAAATGGGGACAACGACACCCGGAACCCAGTGAGCCTGCCCCTGTAGCCAGGGACGAACCTGTAACGAAACGCGCAGCGCAGGAGCCTGACGAGGTAGTAGAACGCCCCGCCGCGCAAGACCCGGGAAATCTCGTCACCCGCCTTCAGATTTTCCCGGCGGCGATCAGCCGGGTCATAGGGATATTTGAAATCCGGTTTTCCCCTCTCTTTGCCCCAGAGACTCCGGGTCCACTCCCAGACGTTCCCGGCCATGTCCAGGCAGCCGTATGGTCCGGCCCCGGCCGGGAAACAGCCCGCCGGGCTGGTCGCGCCGATCCCGGTGTCATCATAGTTGGCCCGGTCCGGGTCGATCTCATCCCCCCAGGGATGGATGCGGCCGTCCTTGCCCCGGGCCGCCTTTTCCCATTCCGCCTCGCTGGGCAGGATGACGCGCCAGGGCTTGCCGTCGCCCGATCCGTTTCGGAGCAGCCCGGCCAAGGGCTCCGGTGTCCCCTCCCAGGATCGCAGCCGGTCGGTCAGCCAGTCGCAGTAGGCCCGGGTATCGTGCCAGGTGACGTAAGCCACCGGGTGGGTGTCCAGGCCTTTGATATATTCCGCATACTTCGGTCCATATCCGCTGTCCTCGACAAAGGCCCGGAACTGGGCCACGGTCACGGGATAGCGGCCGATGTAGAAGCCTTGCAGTGTAACCGGGTGCTGGGGCAACTCATCATCATACGCGCTCGGGTCTTGCTTCTTGTCGCTGCCCATGAGAAACGGCCCGGCCGGGATTTCGACGAAACCCAACATATCGTCGGCGGGCAGGAAAAAGGCCTCGGGCCGGAAACGCGGGTCGCCCAGCCGGGCCAGGACGTTGCCGGTCACGACCCGCTCCCTCGGGCGCAATTTACCCTGTTCCAACAAGGCCTGGAGCCATTGGCGGACGCGAGAGACCATCGACCGGTGCCGATCGAGGGCCTCGACCTCCCGGAGGCCGATCTCCAGCAGGACTTCGCCGGACAGCGATGCGGCCCGCCAGATTTCCGGAGACGCATCGGACCGAGGTTCGTCGCACGGGCAGAGGGCCGAGGCCGCGTCCGCGGCGATGTAGGTCATTTTTTTCAACCGGGCCGTGACGGCCACGGCCCACAGGGCCACCTCACGCCACTGGGCGTAATTTTCCCGGACCAGGCCGGCGATCCGGTCCGGGAAATCCGGCTGAACGGCCAGGTACGAGCCGGCCAGGTATTCCTGGTAGCTCCGGTGGGGAAAGGTGTAGACCCCCGGCGCTTTCTCGATGAGCAATCCGGCCCGATCCTTTATAAAGGCCACCAGATCGCCTGCCTTGTCCCAACTGCCCTCCAGGCATTCCTTCAACACGCTCCGCAACTGGGCCTCGGTCACGTCGGCCGGCCCGTCGGCCCCTTCCTGGGCCCGGTGGGCCACAAAGGCCACCCGTTCAAGCGCGGATTCCAGGTCGCCCGGCGAGACCATCCGGGTCACGCCGACCTCCTGGCCCAGGCGGGCCTCCTGCCAGCGGACCAGCAGCAGGCGGACCATCTCCTGGTACAGATCGGCCCGGTCGTCGGGCAGCCGGCCCCAGGAAAAATGCAGCGAGGTCATCATGGTCAGTTGAAGGGGGTTGCCGGCCAGGGGACTCAGGTCGGTTCGCCGAATGGTGGTCTGCAAGTGCTCTATCAGTTTTTTTCCTTCGGCCGGACTTTTCCAGCCCAGCCGGACGATTTCCTCGTACCAGCCGGTGATGAACCGGTCGATCCGCTCCTCATCCAGCGGGGCCAGGGTGTGTTCCCTGAAATCATCCAGCCGCCATCCGGCTTCCTGGTAGGCGTAACCCCGGCAGGTCACGAGATAACGGTTTTTTTCATGCGCATGGACCGAGGAAAAGCCGAGCACCGCGTCATGCACGGCCCGGCGCCGTTTCGGGTCGGGCACCTCGTCCAGTCCATCCAGGATGACCAGGGCCCCGCCCTCGAGCAGTCGCCGGCGCAGGACGGGCTCGAAGTCATCCAGGGTATGGGCGGCCAGGGAATCGACAATGAAGTTCCACAGGCCGTCGGCCGTGCCGTCGCAGAACTCGCCGGCCGCAAACTCACGCAGGGTCACCCGCAGGGGCAGCA